>Ga0247834_1002887_pt1 | contig 24619 bp, 18 predicted proteins | sample LaCruzMarch2015__8_FD_187118 | JGI IMG/M metagenome (GOLD analysis project Ga0247834, IMG submission 187118) | Freshwater microbial communities from meromictic Lake La Cruz, Castile-La Mancha, Spain - LaCruzMarch2015_12m | ecosystem: Environmental > Aquatic > Freshwater > Lake | place: Spain...
GACAGTGCATAACCCGCGCCTTGTTTTCTTTACCGCCTCCACGCCAGGGACGGACCATGGGAATGGCCCAGCACACCTGAACCAACAACCGTTTGAGTATTGGATCAATATCTTTGCTGAACATGGGTATCATGTAGATTGGGCCACTACAGCCCAATTTAAGCTCGCGCTGATGAGTTTAGGTCGTGGGGATGAAGGTGTTGCCATGGCAAAAAGTTGGTGGTATGTCAAGCATATGCTTATCTTCTCGCCTGATCAGTGGAGTCTGAACAGTGACCAGTTGCTCTTAGCAGTGCCGAAATCATTCAGTATTATCGATCCAAAATTGCTATACTGGTTAGGGTGGAGTCATAAAGTTGGTAAACTTTGGGAGAGAGATTTGCGTGACTTTGGAAGACTGTTTCAAGATGCAAAAAATCAGGTTCACTCTCAGTACAAAAACATGGACGAGTTCTAGATGGGATTAACATCGTTGGCTTACTTAGACAAATTATGTCAAAAAGCATGCTAATCGATTTGTATCAGCGATCTTAAAAATCAAACTTTGTACCGTTTCATGGCATCAATGTTTATTCGCCCAATGTATCCAATCGCTCAGTAGATATTACAATTTATTGACCCAATTACGGACTGTTTATTCACCAGCAGTAATAATAACATATCATTCCTCCCACACCAACTAAACAATTATATTCATAATGCAATGCATCCAACAGGGCTTGTACATACCCCCCCTCCATAAATAGATATATCATTCTAATATTTACATTTTATCCATCTGGACCTTTGCCTCCACCCTTTGCAAATATGCATTATATTCACACTCTTCATAGATATGACGTTCACTTTCACACTTATTCGGATTCCACCACGTCTCACGACGGCACCCATTAAGATGAATGAGTAGATGGGAGCATGTATCACGCCATGCCAATGGGATACGTGCGTCTTTGATGGCTTGGAGGTCTTGTTCTTTCTTGGGCTCCGAGCCCTTGGTTACATTATGGCCGCCGCTCATGGTGGTGCTCGCTTGGCGTATCTTCTCTTTGCTGGTGGTATGTACTACGTAAAAGTGCCCTATCTAACATGATCGCATGTGTGTCGGTCGTGGCATAGTGCGTGCATAAGTCTTCCTAGGTATTGCAGATGAGTGCGCTTGACGTCTTTCGCAGCCGCATCGTCGAATCGGCAAAAGTGGCTGCGAATGCTGCGAAAACGGGATTCTCCCTCGATGATTTGGCAAAGAACGATGAGTACATTCACTCAGAGGGATTGCGTATAAGCGATAGGAAGAAGAAAAATGCTCCCTCCTCGGCTAGTAATGGTGAAGTACCTTCAGTTGTAGAGGATTTATCGGAGCCTGCCGACAGTCAACAACGCCCGTCAATTGGACAGAAACAAAGTTCCCCTCGAATAGATAATCCGAGAAAGCAGACACAATACAAACCCCAGCTTATTCCAAGTGTCGCTGCATTGTATGATCAAAGTGAAAAACAACACGCAGTCTTGAAGCAATCTGCTATCGATGGGAAAGGACAAGCAAAATTAGATACTGAGAAAAATGCAGCAGCTAATCGATCATCACCGCCTACGAAAAGTATTCTTCTTGTCAATGAACGACAAGCTCATATTCTTACTGAGCTAGATTATGACTCCGATACTGACAGTGATGAAGATGAATTTTTGCCGCTGAAATCTATCAACGAAATTGAATTAGGTAGACGAGACAATACTGCGCTATACGACCAACTAGAGAATGAATTGAATGAGAGTATATCTCGTCAAACATTATTGAATGGTCAAACAAAAGATGTTGATAAAGGTAAAGGTGTAAATCGGTTCATGGAGATGACTACTCGCTTAGAAAATGAGCGAGAGATGCTCAGAAAGTCTCAGACAGTACACAAGTCAACTCCAAATTATAGAATAGATGATCGCAATATCACTGCTAATGAAGAGAATATCAAGGATGTGCTAAAAGTGGGTCTAGCATGGGTGCGGAATGTAGCAGCTCCTCAATTGGAAGCAGTGTCTAAGCAAATACTAACCAGATTTTCAGAACCGGAATTACGTAACAAAAGTACACCCGACCATCCTAGTATTCGAGGGCGAGTCAATGGGCCACAACATCCATTACGACGTGATTCAAATGATGATATCATGACCTCTACTTCGACATCTGTTTTAAGTGCAAATGATATGGCTGAACTTGAAAGGATACGAATGAGGAGTTCAACATCGAAACTACAACTACTGACCAAAGCTTGTATTGACAACTATCGGTTTGTATTTATCGGCTTGACATTGGTAATTGCGTTGTTCGTCTATTTCTACTCGAGACATAAAAGCGTGAATAATGTGTTGTGAAGCTAGAAGGACGTAGATGCACAGCATCTTTATTTAGTAGAGTAGTCTTATTTTAAGTTAGTACCTTAAAGGTATTTCAAATTAATGTTCTACAGCTGCTATAAACATTTACTTTCCAGTTACAAGACCAATAGTTTCTACACCAACGGTGCAGAAGCCATCAGTCAAGCAAATCTGTCCCTTCATTTCTGATCCCTTGTAAGCGGATCCAGAGAAGGCAGACTTGACACACTCCTCTCCAGTGTAAATGGGAACAAAATCTTTACAGTCAATTGTGAATGCAGCATTCTCGTTGTAATTAAGAGTATGCTCGTTGCGAGCCATCTGTTCACTCTTTTGAAGAACTTTTGTAGCCTAGAATAAGAAAAAACGTGCAAAGCGGTAAGAAAAAATTAGTGACATCACTGCCTGATGAACGCACATCATAAAAAGTGGGGGAAATGAATAACGAGCTTACCTTCATCCTGAGATCAGCGTTCCTTTCACTCTTCATATCTGGAAGCTCAAGCAGTCTTCTAGCCATACTAGCTGCGACGATAAAATTCTTGTGTTTGAATGCAGTCCCCATTGCAGAACGGAGAGCAAGAAGCAAGTGCATTGGCTGCAAGTCACAATGCGTAAAGTAGGCCGAGAGCTCAGTCGATCTAACAGGGTCATCACCAGCAGCTGTCATAGCACCCTTGATGCGTATCGCAGTAATATATTCACGGCAAATCTCAAGCATCTTCTTGATTTCAGCTACATCATTACGATTGTCAGTAACAGTGAGAGGGATTTGTGCCATGACTTGCGCAAACGCATTCTTGGCGTCATTGAATTTACCAGTCTGGAACAACCTATATCCATTACGAACACCTGCAACGAGCGTCTTCATAGCTACCGGAATGCGAGGTAAGCTATCATTTCCTGGATGACCTTTGGCGTCATTCCTCATTAAAGGCAAAGCGATGCTTCCACTACCCGGAATACCTGGCAAACTGACAGACGAGCCAAGATAGCAGCCAAGCATTGGAGCTTTGAGCGCGGAAAAGTCACTGGCAGCGATCTGCCTGTGAAGCAACTGCATTGCCGATGAAGCACCACCTGCTGCCATGTGATCGGCAGCATGAGAGCTGTTGGCCACCCAACACCCAGCGGGAGGTCGGCCGGCAGGAGGCATTTGAAATCCTGATTCATCTGACATTCCGTTGAATTCAGCCATGTCATCCACTGGGACAGCTTTCACTTCTTCTCCAAAGTCGCCCAAGTCATCCAAACCTTCATCATCGCCCCAACCCATGTCATCGCCAGCATCGTAGTCGTCGTTAGCTGCGCCCATATCGGCAGCTGCACCATCTGCATCAAAATCAGTATCCCATGCAGTGGTTGGGGCCCCGTAGCTGACGGGAGCGACTTCTTCCTCTTCGTACTCGTCGCCAGCATCAGCTGCTGATAGGTCCTCAAGGGTTGTCTTCTTGATCTCAAGAGTTGGCCAATTCCCAGCTCTAATGATGGGCGTTGGTGGTTGGAGGAGTTTACCTCCCTTTCTTGTACCAACTGGGACTTTGTCCATCAATCCATCTACTGAGCCTTCCTGTGTTTCAATGGCCACCTTGATTCGTTCAGCAACATCAGTCAAACCATGAAGATTGGCACTAATGTAAGCGAGGGGTAGGTTTCCACTGGCTTCCAATACGGCCACACGCTCGGCTGCATCACCAAGAAGGAGGGCATTGTGATACCGACCCATGATGTCATTGCGCATGTTGGAGATTTTGAGCATCTTCCGCAACTTCTCGAAATCTCCAGTGAGCATGTACAAGAATGACAAGCGATCGAAGTCTTTCTTGCGCTGGTAGCTCATCTCAACAACCTGGTGGTTACCCTGGCGAAGAGCTTCACTGCCGAGTTCGCCCCAGACATCGCGAGCCTTGCCATCCAGTCCTTGCTGCTGCTCTAGTGAGAATGCACTTTCCATTGCAGCCTCGATATTTCCACACGCCAAAGCAAGTCGGAAACGAGTTTGAGGGTCACGAACAAAGTGAAGCGCCACTTCGGGGAAACCCTTGGTTTGGAGATACGCGACTATGGCACGACCACAAAGACGAGAGTGCTTGACCATATGCATGACCTGCCCATATTTTTTGTTTGCAAGGGCCATCTTGAAACGTGCCTCGGTCGTATCAATACTAACGACCCTCGACCTGGCCTCACGATCAAGACAGAAAAGTTGGTCCTTGACGACCCTTGTGGCATAGATGGGATTGTCCAATGTACGTATAGTACCAGTATCGCCAGTGGAAAGGCAGTATTTCACATGATGAAGAGTGGTGTAAACGAACAAGTTTGACGCGGTGCCTCCCGACGGGCTCACATCCCAGCAACCTGACTTGACACGGACTGTATCACTGATGGAGCACAGCTGCTCAAGTTGGCGATTAGCAATTACAACACCATACTTGCAAAGGAGTGCGACCTTGGACCCGTCGGGTGACCAGATGACATTCTTAATCTTGGGCGCCGTGAGCTCCCCAAGGACGCGACGACTCTGTACCTCGAAGAGAACCGCACGGTCGTCGGCACGGAGGATGATACGTCCAGACGCCCCACCGTCATAGAGGCAATCAACGTTGGGCATGGGAGCCGCAACGCGCTTGGTGGTTTCATTGTTGAGGTTCTTAACAACGATTTCACGCTTGACGCGATCAAGAATCGCAAATCGGTTGCTCCCGAGGAATACTCCAGGCCCAAGGCAGGATCCTCGCTTGCCATCCGTCACGGACCCCCCAGCATTCGTAAGAGAGAATGTGATTAGCTCATAGCATCCACCGTCAACGTCAGAGCAAACGAGGATATTCCCCTCCTTAGGATTGTGCATATTGTACGATAGGAAGCGAGGGCCAGAGCCAATCCCATCCGTCTGCGCCGTTTGGCCAACCCTACGGAGTGAGGCAATGGGTACGTCCACACCGGAGCTCCCGCCTGTGGCCCTTGCGTAATCATGACAGAATAACTCACGCCCACGGACGTAGTACAACTTATCTCCTGGTCCACTCGCGGACGCCGGTCGCTCTCTCTCGAGTTTGAACACGATCATACCCGAATCATGACCAGCGGCAAGGAGATTCTGTGAACGATGCGCGGCCATGATCCAGAATCTATCCCCCTCCCGACGGAAAGTTTGAACACCTACACGTTTCGAGACATCCCACACTCGGATACTGCGATCTTCCGAGTTTGACACGATAAGTTCCTGCTTCGGATGGAAGAGACAGCACGAGACATTGTTGGCGTGTCCCCGTAGAGTGTCCACCTCCCAGGCCTTAGTCTCGCTCATCCTCCATAGTTTGACCTGTCGATCATCTGCCGCACTCGCCAATAGTGGAAGGGTGGGGTGAAAGGCCGCCCAATTAACCCCACGCTCGTGCCCCTCCAATACGTACTTGACCACAACGTCGTTGGTCCCGAACAGCTCTGCCTGTACGTTCAACGCCGTCGACGCGGCAGCAGACGTTCCCCTACCATTTTGGACCACCTCCATCGGAAACCCCGAATCCCCAATCCCTCCCCCCAACTGCTTCTTTCGTAGGCCGGTGGTATCCCAAACACGAACGGTCTGATCAAGACTGGCACTCACAATCAGATCCTCGGAGGGGTGGAATGCCGCACACATGACATAATGATTGTGACCGGTTAGGACACTAAGACAACTACGTTTGTGAAAGTCCCACAAACGCAACGTCTGATCATCACTTGCCGACAATATCCATGGGAATTGTGTAGCATTGGGATGAAACTCCACGGTACGAATGTAATCGAGATGACCGAGTAATGTAAACAGACATCGTCGTAATTTGTAATCCCAAACCTTAATCTTGTAATCATCCCCACCTGTTACGATGAGCGGTTCATGGAGATGAAAGTCCACACCTCGGACGGGACCATCGTGTTCCTCAAATCGATCGATGACAGTACCAACGCGATAGTCCCACCTGTTGGTTGTTTGATAATGATTAGATAGTAGAGGGGGAGAGGCAGTGATGAGAGATGAGATGAGCAAAATTATATCCGAAAACGATGCCCACATATCAGGTACAAATAAATCACTCACAATTGAATGACACCATTATGCAACGTCGCACATATCCAAGGTCGGACCGGGTGGAAGGCAAGGCCCTTCACCCGTGCCGATTTACTCTCGAACTTAGTTAGCATAAGATCCCTGTTCTAGTGAGCATGTACCGGGCGTGCGTTAGCACAGGTTTGAGCTCAACTAGCAATCCCGGGCCGAAACCTTCAGCAACCAAAAGTGATTGTGTGATAGGTGGTGATACGATGGCGTTGAGGTGGTAAGTGGGAGTGGAGGTGTCCAACAGTCTATCGTTACTAATCGCCATTATAATAACGATCCCCATCGCTCATAGATCGATCTCATTTCTCTTTTTTTCAGGCATTGAGAATTATTAATTGTCATTGTGTGTATAGAGCGGCGACCATCGGTAGGAGGACTGTGGGAAATCTAATAATTATTATCGGACTCTGCTAAGTCTAGATTAGTGTAAACGGGTTGAGCAGTCGATCTCATAAATTTGTTTTAAAAGATGTTCGGACAAGCGCCGACGACGTCTCCATTCGGCGCACCTCCTGCTCCGGCACAGAATGGCTTTGGTGGATTCGGAGCCCCCGCTCAACAACAATCGGCTCCATCAGCATTTGGCCAACCCGCTCAACAGCCATCAGCATTTGGCCAACCCTCTGGATTTGGCCAACCGGCACCCGCCCCAACGGGAGGATTGTTTGGAGGAGGGGTAACTGGTGGATTTGGCCAACCGGCGCCAGCGCCAACGGGAGGATTGTTTGGACAGCAGCAGCAACAGCAACAACAACCATTTGGGGCACCAGTCGCAGGGGGTGGATTATTTGGAGGTGGAGGGGGATTGGGTGCTCCTGCTCCAGCCTCACTCTTTGGGGGAGCATCGACGTCATTTGGTGCCAAGCCTGCAGGGGGGGGATTGTTCGGTAGTACCGCCAATGCTCCGTCAGGTGGGGGGTTATTTGGTAGTGCTGCACCCGCTCCTGCGAGTAGGAGTTTATTTGGGGCACCGGCACCTGCAACCTTTGGTAGTCCTACCCCTCCTGGCGGATCTCTCTTTGGAGCATCGGCAAACACAACACCTGCCTTTGGTGGACCGGCGACAACTCCTTCTATATTTGGTGCCCCAGCTCCCTCAGCATTTGGTACTCCCGCACCTTCTGCGTTTGGTGCTCCCAATTCAGGAGGCTTCGGTCAGCCACAACAGCAAATGCAGCAACCCGGGACAGGCTCGACTGTGGCACAGTATCAACCGACACAGAAAGTAGATGGTACGAGCACAATTGTATTACTGGCCATAACGGCCATGCAACAGTATGAACAAAAATCGTTCGAGGAACTACGGTTGGAGGATTACATGGCGGGGAATAAGGGTACGCAGGGCCAGCAGCAACAACCGGCTCCAACGTCTTCCTTTGGTGGATTCGGAGCAGCGCCAGCTCCATCGGCATTCGGTCAACCAGCACCTGCTCCTGCATTCGGTGCAGCGCCCGCATCGAGTGTATTCGGAGGAGGTGGAGGATTATTTGGTGCTCCAGCACCGGCTCCTGCTACTGGCGGTCTCTTTGGCTCATCCGCACCTGCTCCGTCGGCTTTTGGACAACCAGCACCGGCTCCATCTATATTCGGAGCGGCGCCAGTAGGAGGATTGTTTGGCTCAGCTCCTGCTCCTGCACCATCGGGAGGCCTGTTTGGTGCAGCCCCAGCTCCTGCCTTTGGTGGACTAGCACCAGCTCCAGCTTTTGGTGCGCCTGCACCAGCCACTAATAGTCTGTTTGGTAGTGCTCCAGCTCCATCGGCATTCGGCCAACAAGCGCCAGCTTCTGCATTCGGAGCACCCACACCGAGTGCATTTGGAGGAGGTGGAGGTGGGTTATTTGGTGCTCCGGCACCGGCTCCCACTGGTGGTGGACTTTTTGGATCAACACCTGCACCAGCCACCGGAGGGCTCTTTGGTCAGCCCGCTCCGGCACCATCGCTATTTGGACAACCTGCGCCCGCTCCAGCAATGGGAGGAGGGTTATTCGGGGCTCCGACGCCGGCGAAACCAGGTGGACTTTTCGGTGCACTATCACCAGCACCTGCGATGACCGGGGGATTGTTTGGACAAACGCCGGCTCCCGCGATGGGTGGTCTTTTTGGTCAGGCAGCACCTGCACCCGCCCCTGGGATGTATAGTTACGCCAATCCTGCGGCACCAACAGTTCCGATGCCTCCTCCTCCTTCGGCGGAAGCACTACTAGCTCAACAGCTGGCGGCCGTTGAGAATCAAAAAAAGGAGATGGAGCTTCTTGGGGCTTGGCGTGGTAATCTTCCTTCGGCTTCAAAAGTGGTACCAGCATCTCATTACGGCAGTGATTCTGGGAGTGAATGGAATGGTGGAGGAATGTCATCATATATCACGTCACCCTCAACACTGCATTCGTACAGAGCCGTTCCGAGGTCTACTGCTAAAATTCGCCCTCGAGGGTACACTCCGACAAAATCCCCCGCCGCTATGATTGGCATGAAATCTGGATCGCCAATCCTTTCACCTAATAGATTCGTCGGTTCCTCGACCAAAGCACTGTTTATTAAGCCGAACTCTTTGACTCCCAAGCCGAAAACACGACTCCTGTTAGCGAATGGTGCATTTAATGGGAGCGGTGATGATCGTTCTGTCGGCGCGTTAACAAACGGAAACTACGATTCTCCAAGTGCCAATATACCCACTCAACAACTCCAAAACTCGGCGTCGTCGAATGGATCACATTCAGTGTCACCCCACCAGACACAGCGATTAAATGGTTCTCCATCAACTCCTGCAGAAGATTTCTACAGACAGGTGGTTGATTCGAATCGCAGTCCTTCTTTTTCACCGCAGCAATCTAAGAATCAGTTTGTTCCTAAGTTGACGAAGTTTGGATACACCGTCCACCCATCGCTAGCTGAGCTCGAGACGATGTCAGAAGCAGATCTTGCTGCTGTCAGCGGCTTTAGAATAGAAAGGCCTGAATATGGAAGCGTTGCATGGGATGGAGCAGTAGATGTGCGGGGCGTTGACTTAGATAGTGTAGTTGTGATTGAAAGCAAGAATGTATCAGTCTACGATGAAGCTGAGTCGAAGGGCCAAAAACCCCAGCAAGGGTCAAAGTTAAATCGTCCAGCTGTCATAACGATGTACGATGTTTTTCCAAAGGATGGTGCTGAGTCATCTATGGAGGCAAAAGAAAAGTTGAAGCGTAAGATTGAGAAGTCTACCAAGAAAATGGGCGCAGATCTTATATCATTTGAACCAGAAAGTGGAGTGTGGTCATTTCGTGTTGGGCATTTTAGTCGTTATGGCTTAGACGATGACGACTCTGACTCAGATGACGATATCGGATCGACCCCTCTTCTTGAGCCACCCGACGACGATCTGGAAATTCAACTCAGTCAAATAAAAGAATTTAGGGGTGCTTCCAGGATTCATGCTCCGACGGACGAGGATGAAAGCACATCAGCACACACAGATAACATGAGCGTTACTGAAATTAGTGAAACTGACGAGGATGGAGAGCTCCGCGAAATCGTTTATGATGCCGAAGAGGCATATGCTATGATGACAGAAGAGGTTTTAGCCGAATGCGAAGAGGAAGTGACGGTAGAGCCCTTGACGATTGAAGAAGAAGAAATACTATTCCCAAATGAAGCGCTAGATTATTTTTTACTTACTAACACGCCGCTTCTAAAGCCGTCAAGATCGATTCCTTCAACGGGTATTTGCGACAGGTTGGCAAGAAAATGTGGATTGAATCAGCCTTCATCATCTAGTATTGACTTTGGTATGCGCATGAGAAGGTCGTTTCGAGTTGGTAAGATCAATTAAAGCCAGTCTGATTTGTTTTGTCTTAAGTTTTAGATGTCTTGCCAATTCCTGAAATATTGTTTCTTATCATTACTCCCTTTTCTCTTTCATTAGGCTGGAAACCTGATGGATCATTGCTTGAGATTATGCCATCATCCACAGGAGCGCAAATATTGGTCCAATCTAGACCCGTCATTTCTGAAAATTCGGACAATAAGTCTTCTGCAACCCTCCCGCTTCTACAAACTCACAAGAAACATTGTGTCAAGGCAATAGACAGTGCTGATGCGCCTATACTAACACTGCCGAGAAGGACTGGTCACGGCAATAAAGCACTGATCAGTGCACTTGATGATTACTCGCAATCGTCGGTTTTATCTTCACTTGTCACATCAACCAATACAGTTGTGTCCCATGCATTTTCTCTCCTGGTTAGTCTTTACGGCGAAGACGCAAGAGAATTTGGCACTGTAAACGAATTGAGGCGTATGGAGGCAGTTTCTGCATGGCTTAAAGGAGTTGTGTCGAGCGATACAAAGAAGGCCACCGTAGATGCTCAGTCATCGGGCGATGTTAATGACTCAATTTTCGCTGCACTCACAGGAGGAGACGCCACAACTGCGTCAACTCTGGCACTCAACAGTGGCAATCCTCGATTGTCACTCTTTCTATCGAGTACTGGTGCGAAAGTTCAGCCTTTCTGCGATAGGCAGTTGGAAATGTGGTTCAGCACTGGTGCCCAACAATTCACCCCGACATCAATTCTGAGAATATTTTCAGTTGCCTCTGGTAATGTCGATTTGGAAAGGAAGTTATACAAAAATTCAGGTAGTGATCCATACACAATTGACTGGAGACGGCGCTTCGGAATGTGTCTTTGGTCGTCTTGTCATACCCATAATAATGCCTCTCTGTCATCGATTGTCAGGCAGTATTGCTCCGACGTATCTGAGGGCCTCGCTCCACCTGCCACTCCTCTATACTGTGCCGACAGCTCAATCAACACAACGAGTGAATGCCTACTTTTTCAATTACTGAAACACTATGACGATCTAGCCATGCCTCTTACGGATATTCTTGCTCCGTCGAGTCATTCTCAGCGAAAACACGACTTTTCGTCATCATTCCATCTTTGTGCATCACTAACTGCGCTATCTCGATCAAAGCTAAGTCGTTACCAAGAAAACCTAATTATTGATTCTGTCACATCCCAACTCATTGGTGAAGGAACATGGGAATGGGCAGTCTACGCTAGCCTTTGTTTCATCGGCGTAGGGTCTGTGTCTGAGTCTTCAGCATCCGCCAGACTGCTGCGTGCCAAGAATATCATCGCAAGGTTTTATTCGCCAACAATTGATCCGTTTGCCGAAGACCGGCGTATATTTCTCCTAAGTATTGGTGTTCCACCTGAATGGTTATTAGAAGCGCATGCCTATCGCTGTTCTGTTGCAGGCGATGTGTTTGGGATGTTGGAGAATTATATGCGATTTTCGGTCAGAGACTCAATGACGGTGTTGGAACGCTTCGTGATACCTCACATGTTACTCGAAGGTAACGAGTCAAGAAAGCAGTTATTCCAGATTCTTGACTCCCTTAGATCTAAGATAACCGACGATAATGCTGTGTCTTGGAACAAACCAAATGGTTGCGGGACGTTTTACCAGTTTCTCGAGTTATGGATGAACGTGGAGAAAATATCCAGTATGTCGTTGGATCAAGTACGAACAAGTGCTTTTAACATTGACAATCTACTTGACGACGCGGCAAATTTGGAGTCTATGATTTCGATGGGTGCAGCTAATGCACATAGCACTTCATATCTTGCTCCCACCCTTGTTCGATATGATTTTACCCGAACACCACTACCTGTACTCTTGTCAGAGATGGAGAAAACATTGGCCACACTTCAAAAGCTGCTGTTAGCGATTAACAGTGGACAGCCTGTAAAATGCTTGGATTTGGACTCGCACACGTTATTAAAGCGTTCGTCCCAGCAACTTTCTTTCACTTTAAGTCCTGATGGGTTATATGCTAGTTCTACTATACGATCGCTGTGTGGTTACAAAGCTATGTATGGATAAATTATTTATGTGACAGCAAGTTCGTTTAATATGCATTGTTCATATGTCATACCACTTTACCTTTCATAAGAGTCGTCATTGAATGTAGGAGAGAAGTACCCGACAAAGTTTGTCTCTCTCCATCCATCCCCACCTGTGAAGAAAAATGGTCGGGAATCCACGACATCTCCATGACATAATTCCAACGATAACGAGATGATGATTGGCACATTCAAAAGAATACTCTTTATTGCAGCCTTTTTCGTGGTCGTCCTCTTACCTGTGGTGAATGGTATAACTCTTGCATAGACATAAATTCATCATTGGATTTTGAAGTTAAAGGCAAGACATTGGGACATTGGGTGTACGACAGAAACGCTAAACCTACTTACATTTATTCACCAGAAGTTTGCAATTCGAGCTACATCCAGTATGTAGATTGCCAAAAGACTGACGACTTCTGTCCTTCGACTTTAATGAATTGGATCTACAAAGACAAAGATGACAGACCCTATCCGAAATTTACTGTTCATGGTTTTCGGAGAATTATGATGAATACTCGTCTTCTTTTCCTTGGATCAAGTCTTGTACGTCAACAAGTACGATACAGGCTTTGGTTTGGACGTGGGGCACGACAAAGTTGAGTGGAATGAGACACTTGCCAACTATAGTTCAACGAGATGGTGCATGCATGATGTGAGAAGCAACATCACAATTTGTCACCAATGGATGGCAATGCTTGCAACAAAGATATATCATGAAAGGAACTACATTATCGATCATCCAACACTTCACGGCATAAATAGCAGCTCGTGCATTCTTCATGACAACATGATTGATGAGATTACTCAATTCGACTTGGTTTTTGTCCAGGGAAGCGTTGTGTGGTACGCTGGTCTGCCATTGAAGTTGAACTCTACATCTAGTCCATTAAAATGGGTGACCAACATGTTACCAGTGATTTACTACGACGCTATGGAAGCACTCTTATCAAAGATTTCACATCGAACAAAGACTGTATTCGTCCTTGGTCAAACTGGAACTAAATGTCAAAATAAAACTGTGCCTGAGCTGGTTAGTATGAGCAATATTCCGAATTCGTATGGTTGGAATGAAGCACCGAAATTATGGGCTACATCGTTAACTTTAATACGAGAAAGTGAGCTGAATGTTCAGGTCGTTGATGCTCGAGAACCCTTGATGCAGAGTGTTCATGCCCATCCTGCTTTGGGACCCGACTGCATGCATTTTTGTATGAACTCGGCGGCAGTCAACATATATCTGGACATGTATTGGACTGAAGTGTTCTCGACTCATGTTGTGAACGAGGCCGCCGTATTAGACAGACCGAAGAAATGAGTTAGGAGGGAACATCGGCATCAGACGAGAAATATAAAGACGAAGGCTTCCCATTTGGCAATGTAATCTGTATCAATTGTGACAAAAAGATAGTAGAATATGTAAACCATGTAGCTTTGCACTGAGCACGTTAAGTCTTATATAGAGAGTATCGATTATCAGAGACGATAGGCATTATCGTCAATTCTTCCATGTATTTTCGCAGAATCCACAGTTTACAGCTTTCCCAGCGCCATTTTTGCTCCCATACATCCCATTCCAATTCCAAACGCAGCGAATGTCATGGCTAGATGAACTTCCATCTTCTGAGCAGACGCTGCCTTCATCCCCATATTCTTGACCGCTCTCCTAAACATCATGGCGGGGTAAACGTAAATGAGAGCATTGCCAAGTGTCGCTCCACCGAAGCTCATTATGAAACTAAGGTCGGTGATCTTCAATGCTACCATCGTCACTGTCCCAAGAATTAGATAAGTGAGTTTGTCGACATTAGCATCTGTTCGCTCCTCCTTTGGCACCTTCAAAGCTTCAAGCAGGCCGTCACGACAACCAACAAAGGCAAGCGGATAACTAGATTTTTGGGAGTGAGAGGCGGCACAGAAGTGGGAAAAAGTTAGATCCTGCAACAGAAGATAGGGAACCCTGCAAGATAATGGAGGATTGGTACTCACGTGAACACAAGTGCAAAAGCTACCGCCACACGGCTGAAACCCATGAGTGTATCCTTGGTAGAGTAATTGTTCAAAATGAGCCCATTACAGGCACCTGTAAGGGTAGAAACACAGACAAGTGGCATAGATGAGGATTGACATGTTATAAATTGATAAGAAATACGACAGCAAGTAGCGACATACCTCCAAAAGTAGAAAAGCCCATAGCAGCAATCCCGATAAAGAATAGTATCGAAATTGAGAAGCTACTGTACACGACAGTATTCCACCGTGCCAAGGTATTATTTTCCAATTCCAGGTAGAACTTTGGTGAGTTAAAGTGTGCCATGTAGGCTGTACTAAGCATACAAATCAATATGAATGCATTCGACGAAAAGACAGCCGAAGCACCCTTATTACCAATGGCCGGTCGTAGTGACTTGGCAACGTCCATGGCCAATCGACTATTCGGGCTAGCATACGATCCATCTAGGTAACGGATTGACATGGCAATGGCAGTATACAACATTCCCGCAATACCCGCAAGACTAAAGGGTGCTAAACTTGCCAAACTCTTGAGACGGCAGAGTGGTAACAAGACTGTAAGGGTCAGTCCGATCAATGCCTTCTCTCGACTAACTTTCATACCCAAGGTTTGAAATAATGCACTAAAGGTATCTCCCAGTACCATACTGTAGGCAAGTATGGCAAAGAATGTTTTAATAATAACAGTCGTTCCGGGGATCCATGCCGTGGAATCGCCAATTGTCTTCTCCCATATTGTCCGATAGGACGATGCCCCGGTTATAGCACATAATCGACCAAGGAGGGCAAAGTTATAAGCGGCAATGATACCAATGGTCGCTATAAGGAAAGCGGCGGGGATTGCAGCCGATGGTGCATCACCAAATGCAGCAATACCTGACAAATTATAAATATAGGTTACCAAATGAGAAAAAAGAAATGCGAAATAAACAATGAAAGAGTTGGGGGGGTCAAGGTTATACTAAATTTCTTACCAGCTGGCAAACTAAGAACGCCGACACCAACAACGGCCTTGACCATGTTAAACATTTCACTGCTCATTGTCGCGGTACCACCTCCTTGTCCACCACGAACATCCTTGACAACCTCCTCGCTGATAAGGGTGTGTTTGTCATCAAAAGATGGATTCTTCAATGCATCACCTCGACGACGAAGAGAGTTGGATATCGTCAACGACGACAAGGAGGTGGTGGAAATAACCCTACGAGCGCTGACGGCAACATTTGGCACTGTGGCGCAGAGGACGAGGAGGAGGATGCACAGTGTGAACTTCGTCATAGTCGACAGTCTTATGTTTGAAGAGAAAGGGAGGGTTACGATAAGCCCGCCAAATTGATACCAATCATCGGCGGCCGGAGGAGGGATCATCATGACACTGGTCCCAGATCTTGGTGAATATGGCATAACCACGGAGGATCTGGCCACGGCGATACGTGTCCTTGATGCCATCTCCTCCCTCGATCCGAAGAAGCGCAAGCAGCAGCAGCAGCAGCAGAAGAGAAAACAGAGCAGCAACGCCGCCGGGGAGGAGGAAAAGAAGGGGTCGGAGGAGGAGGACCCTAATAATAATGATGATGACGGTCTCGATCGATACCGTCGATCAGATTTACGTCAATTTCGTAAATCATTATCATCATGCCTTACCCTACACCAACGTACCATGTATGAAGGCAAGTCCGAGAAAGAATATTATGACAATCGCTTAACCGAACGCACACTCAAACGTCAAAAGATGGCAGAGCGTGCCATGCAACAAAAGTATGTAGCATCGACAGACCTACGTAAGGGACGGGTGGAGAAGCTTGAGAAGTTACAGGATGAATGTAAGGACGAGGAAGAGGCGAGGGCACGGCTTTTACAATACTTGGTCCCTGATGGTCATGTCGATACTACAATTACTGGTCTTAAAATAATGTTAGAGAATGGGATGAGTAGCACTACTGAGGAGAAAGTAGAGGATAACGATGATTCGCCACCATCAACAACGACTGTTCTACCGAAACTTCGTTCGTGCTACTCATGCAAGGTCCGATTCCGTATCATGCATCACTTTTACGATCAGTTATGTGAAACTTGTGCTCCGTACAACTATACAAAGCGTCATCAGACTGCCAACATGGTTGGTAAAGTTGCCATCGTTACTGGGTCACGTGTAAAGATTGGGTATCAGGTATGTTTGAAGCTATTGCGTGCTGGTGCGACTGTTGTGGCCACGACACGTTTTCCCAATAATGCCGTTTCGTCCTACCGACGTGAATCAGACTTTGATGTATGGGGGGACCGATTGAAGGTGTATGGACTTGATTTACGTGATGTTATTGGTCTTGAGGCATTTACTCGTTATTTACGTGTAACGTATGGTGACACTGGCATTGATGTTCTTATTAATAATGCATGTCAGACTGTCCGACGGCCGGGGGGATACTATGCACCATTGGTACAGAAGGAGGAAGAACTTTGGAGAAGTGGGGATGAGGCACATCGTAATGTTCTTGGAGGGTGTATGGATTTTGAACGCATACGTCGACGTTTGGTTGTGGCGGATCACTCTTCTAGTAATGACGTGCATGCGACGATTGCCAATGGAGGAGGAAGTTTTCCTACTCTAGGACCTTCGACGATGCTAGTTGGTGGTGGCAATGATACGTTGTCGATGCAGGACACCGATACAGAATTTGATTCTGCTACTGGTGAAAAGTGTCATGATATTGTTACAAATCAGAAGAAAGCAGATTATGTTCCATTCGAATCCACGGGCATCGCCCATTCTGCAGCCATGAGTCAAATGGCAATATTACCCGACGATGTTGGCGTCGATGAAAGAGTCATGCCAAAGGGGCTATCCGACATTAATGGGCAACAGCTCGATTTACGAACACAGAATTCGTGGCTGTTAAAAATGGATGAGGTCACAACCCCCGAAATCATTGAATGTATGTTTGTGAATGCGATAGCACCGTTTGTGTTAAATTCGCGATTGCAACCATTGATGGAAGCCCCCGCTGATGATCCAAGTAGGCCTGATCGGTACATTATCAACGTATCTGCCATGGAGGGTAAATTTTACCGGTACAAGATGCCGAATCATCCGCATACGAATATGGCAAAGGCGGCATTGAATATGCTAACACGAACATCGTCCGAGGATCTTGCAAAGAGGAGTAAGATATATATGAATAGTGTTGATACTGGATGGATTAATGATGAGAATCCATTGGAAAAGGCGAGCAAAATTGCTATGGACAACAATTTCCAAACCCCAATTGATGAGGTGGATGCTGCAGCGAGGATTCTTGATCCAGTCTTCGTTGGGATTAATGCGGATGGAACAAAACCTGGATCCATGAAGGCAGTCAAGGACTATGGCAAGTTTTTTAAGGACTATAAAGAGAGTGAATGGTGAATGTGAATGACTGCGTTGAATGTAATCTCTAAGTAATGTTGTGCCTATTTTACCTCCTCTACCCACCAAAAATTCATCCCATTCACCATTTACCAGGCAACATGGATTTGCATTGTGTCAAGTCCAAAGCATTCGCTGGAATTGTGGAATTTTCCAAACTCGGTTCAATGGCAGGATGATCATTCCTCTCGAAAATGCATATGTGCATTTCACAATGGATAGACGCGAGTAAGGGGAATAGTGTTGGAAAGCAAAGTTCATCTGATTCCTGTTTCGGATCACCACAATAATGAAGATCCTTCATAATTTGTGGTAAGAATTGTGTCCGGAAAGCATTGGCTTCTCTAATCGGTTGTATATCCTCAACAATCAACAATCCTCTTGGTTCGATACGTGGAAACCAAAAGAAGACAGTCTGGGCCATATGCTCACTTAAATGCGCTCCATCATCAACAACTATCATCAATGGTGGTGCATCCGAGCGTTTCATTTCATTCTTCCAAACAGAATCGAGGAAATTCACATCTGCACCATCACCGCAATGTAGTCGTTTTTCATCCAAGTACTGCTGATAGTTTGGATTCTTTTCCGCGAAGTTGCCCCACGGCCATTTACCCTCTGCTCTTGGACCCTGTTCTATACATGCAATTTCGATAGAATGACATTCTCCATTGGGAAGGAACTCTCGGAACGTATCATAACCACCACCGTTGAAGAAACCAACTTCGAGGAATTGGAATTTTGCCACATCATCACGTGAAAATGGCCCGAGCCTCTGTTGGTACAATGTATCGTAATGATGTCCCCATGGTCTACACTCTGGTCTTACACAGCTCGGACGTGTGCAACTGTCATCATTTCCTATACAACCAGCTAGTCGTCCCGGTGCTGCTACCTTGTCGGTTTCATGCGTTTTACCAATTGCATAAAAATCACGCTCTCCCTGTCGTGGATTGACATAGAATGTTACACTTCCGGGATAAAAACCGCCAGACTCCGTCCGTCCAATGTCGGGAGCGATAACAACGGAATTCATATTGACTAAATCGCGGTCGATCGTACGCATCGACATGCCTCCAGCACGTCTTCGTGAACTCTCGTCGTCGGTGGTGATGATGACTGATGATTCCTTTGTAGGCGGCAGGAAGAAACTCTTCTCCAAGGTCAACATCGTGTTTATACCAGAGTCAGTTTTATTCCAAAGAGTCGCAATCAAACATGTTACCGCAATCAGATTCCCGAGCAGCAGAAGCTGAGTGAATCCGCATCTACTAGCGGCCATAGTTGAAGGCGGAATGCGGCGGTCCATGAGGGCGGACAATGATCAGCCCTTTTCCTTGCTAACTCGTATTCCCTTGATTGATTGCATCACCGTCAAAATGATTTTCGGCATGTATTTATGATTCCTACGTAGATCTCCGATACTGAAAATCCCGTTTTGATCGCTGAACTACATACTACAGGCTTCAAAACACCAATCCTGAACCGACGGTGCTCGCTTTGATGAACGTATCCAGCTGTCATGTTGTACAAACTAGCAAAGCCCGTCTACGATGTTCCCTATCTTTGTTTACTCCTCATCGCAGAGGTGTCACTCACGATCCTGATAGTTTTACGTGTCCCGTACACCGAAATCGATTGGGTGGCATACATGCAAGAAGTGACAACGTATCAAGCTGGCGAAAGGAATTATATGAATATTAAAGGAGATACCGGTCCGCTGGTTTATCCTGCCGGTTTCTTATACCTGTATGAATGGATAAAGTCGATGGCAGTGTACGATAGCAGCAACAACAACAACAATAAGAGATTGGATGATGAAAGTGACGTGTTGTTGGATGGAAGTACATCTCCCGAAACCATACGACGTGTCCAATGGCTATTCGTGACGCTCTATATATTCAACTCTTGCATAGTACTGGCATTGTACCATGCAGTTTTGTGCGAAGTGCGGCAACGATATCATCAAACAAATCAGCAATCGTCCAATGCCACCGCCATTTTGGAGGTTTGGTTCTGGCGAGTAGCCATGGGCCTCACATGCCTATCCAAGCGGGTACATTCCATATTCGTCCTACGATTGTTCAATGATGCTCCCGCCATGACACTTCTTCACTTATCAATATATCTATTTGCATGTTGTGATGCATGGTCGTGGGGGTGTGTCGTATTCTCACTGGCGGTTTCTATAAAGATGAATATTTTGCTATTCGCACCAGGCTTACTGCTGTTACTGCTTCAGAAGAATCAATCAATATCTGGGACAGTAAAACATTTGACAATATGCGCACTAGTACAGATAATACTTGGATTGCCATTCCTTTCGACATATCCATTAAGTTACATCAAAAAGGCGTTCGAATTTGATCGCATCTTCTTCTTCAAGTGGACAGTGAATTGGAAGTTTCTGCCTGAAGATGTATTCGCTGCCAAGGAATGGGCGTTTCTGTTATTGCTAAGTCACTTGAAAACACTACATTTCCTTGCGGTGAAATGGTGGAATGCATCATGTTATCAACGAGGTAGTACCAAAACACGAGAATGGATATGCTGGACAAAGAGACTGGACATCGACACACTGCGATTGAATCCTGGGTATGTTATCTACACTATGTTTGTATCAAACTATGTAGGGATAGTCTTCGCAAGAACACTCCATTATCAATTCTACTGCTGGTATTTTTATTCTTTGCCATTGCTACACTTTTTAGCAATGAAGAGTCCAACAACAACAACAAGTATTGTTTTTACAATAATCAATTTCCTGTTGAGTCTGTTAGCAATACTTGGTATTGAATACGCGTTCAATGTGTATCCAGCAACAGAATCGAGCTCAATGATATTGCAACAGTCACATGTATTTCTTCTTGGTAAGATATTCTTAGCAGGAGTTCCCAAGTTAACAAACGGTGAAACAAGTAAAATAAAAATTTAATGACACTGTGTCTGGCTTGTCTTTCAACCCTACAATACTATTCGATCGTTTAATTTACGTCTACTTCTTCATAAATACTCCGAATTAGGGTCAGTGCCGCCTCTCCGACCTCATCACACAAGAGTGGAGGGGCTCCCACTCACCCAATAAGTATCATAAGCATACTGATTCCAACATGAGAGATAAAAAGTTTTCGAACGACTTATATTTTTGCTGAGCGGGGGAAATTTTGCCTCTCCGTTTCATGAAATCGACATGTCATCATCTTGTTCTCCGTTCATTGGTTTGCATCGGTTTGCATCATTGGACGGTGCATTTTCATGATGGCTACTGCAGTAGAACTTGACCTGTAAAGCTTACTTTCATTTTCCAGCGTTTCGTTTCTCAACCATCCTCATTATTTACGGTGATAATGGAACCTCCAGGAGTATTATCAGCACCGTCTCTTGAGCTAGCAACAGCTATCTCATCGTTTGATCAACATCCTCATACTCATTCTCCAAGAAATTGTGCAGCACAAGGCTGCATAATCTCTAATGGCGACTTATCTCGCGATCTGCTGTATGAGCAGCTATACAATATGATTGCTCAAGAGGAACGCGAGGGATATAGATGCACAGACTATCTCAGACACTACTCACCTCGAACCATCGATGAGAGTTGCCGTACTTTGATATGTGCATGGATGTATAACGTTGTAGATGAATTCGAAATCGATAGGGAGAGTGAGTCAATGTTTTTATTGGTACACCCCCATCTTTATGCTGTCCCTATCATCTAATAATTGTTTCACTATCAACTGTTTCCACTTTTTACAATACCTGTCCTTCATTTCCAGTTGTTTCGATAGCATTCTCGTACATTGATCGCGTACTCTCCCAGAATCGGTGCAAGGATAGGAGATCCTTTAAGCTCCTATCTGCTTCATCACTCCATCTTGCTATCAAAGTGCATTACCCACACAGATTGCGTGAGGTTGGTGGTATCATTCCTGATCTTAGTAGGGGTGAAATAACCTTGGGTGATATTATTGGCATGGAAGAAGTATTAACACACTCGTTGACATGGTTAGTCAATCCATGCACGCCACAGGGTATAGTGAATCATGTTCTCGCTCTCTTGTATCCTGGTGGCGATGCAGCAGCAGCAGCAGCTCTTAGTGAAATATCAGACAAGGCTCATTACCTCGCTGAACTGTCTGTCTATGAATACTACTTCGTTGCCACTAGGAATTCAGTTGTGTCCATTGCTGCACTATTGAACGCATCGGAATCTGAGGGATACTTCCACTTTGAAACCTCTAATGAGTATCGAAATGATTGGCATACCGATATCGAGAACTTACTCTTGGCTATTGGTTACAACATTGATTGGAATGAGATGTCATCTACTCGTGAACGTCTCTGGACACTTTATAGAAAGAGTATCGAAGATGAACCAGGGCAACGAGTAGTTTCCCCGAACCTTTCACCAGTACTACACGAAACATCAAGCCGAAATGTTATGAATGATTATCCATCCCCCACATCTCATGAAATGCAGTGGTGCTCTGATATTTCTTTCGATGATACTTCTACGCATACTAAATCCCGTCGTCGTCTCAATTGAAGGAAGTTTTGCTCATTTATATGGAAAAAGAAAACATTAAAAGAATAACACAACTAATCATTATTTCATTCCTAAACCCTGGTGTTGAGTTGCATCAAGCTAAGTAAAAAAAGAAGAGGGACGAACAATTGTTTAAGCATGTTGACTCTATTTAATTTTCCCCATATCCCAACCTAGTGACATTCTACCTCAATCCAGCTTCCTTCATCATCATCCGCAATTTTATCTCCACGTTCACCTCTTGGAAGTAAAATTTCTCTGATTAATTTGTCTTCTGTTATCAACCTTCTTTGTCGTATTCTCTCTGTTTTAGCTCTATTTTCTATATTTTGAACTATATTCGTGGGTAGTGCAACATTTGGGCCTATACAGCTGTGAATTCCTTTGTACATAATATTTTTCAAAGTCCAAGTGGGCTGTACGATATCCTGCTGTTCTTGCTTCTGCTGCTGCCACTGCTGATTCAACAGACATATACGACGTTCATTCCAATAGACCCGAACATCATTCCTTCCCCAATCTTTCGTTGCATTACTTAATGCACCTGGTCTCAGATTCCTTTTGTGTACATCGACGAATCCAACGAGTACGATCCTTTGTCCTTTTGTAACCGTATGTCCTCCATGAAGTAGTTTACCAGAGTGTAGAACGATGAATCCTGCTTTGGGTGGTTGAATAACTCCCATCGATTGAAATATGGAGTAACCAACATTGCCGCTAACAGGGGGTGTTACATCTAACAATGCATCGAAATTAGTACCACCTCCTTCAAACTCATTTTTAGGTGATAGTAGAATAGTAAAAGAGAGTAATGATCCATCACGATGGAATTCAAGGCGGTCCATAGTATCTCTGGCACTATCCTCATCCGAAACAATAGCAGTAGTTTCAGCTTCAACATCATTACCATCCTTGCCTTCATAGCTTGCACAGAACAAATCTAAAAATGACATGTCGTCCACATCCACGGCGTATGCATCGCTTAATTGAGAAAATATGCGTTGTTCGAATTGGATAGTTTCCATATATTGTGATATTTGACTGTGCAATATTAATAAAAAGTGAATGATATATAGATAGAGTAATTGAAGAATAATAATAACAACACATATTCAACATCTTCTTCTTCTTCTTCTTCTTTTCACGTACCTTGATTCCTCAATGGCAAAATCGACAGTGGGGTAACTCACATGTCGTGATGAATCTTGTTTCTCCCAGCTTTCATTCTCGGTTGCATAATCTCGTGCTAGCTCAAGCAATTCATATGTTTCATTATCCGATAGGAATGGTTGAATATGTATTCTATGTAATGGAGAGGGATACCTATTGTCATCATCATTATTGATGATGATACGTGGTGGTATAGTCACGATGTGATGTTGGGATGTCTCATTGTACTCGATGAACGTTGTGATGGTTGCTGAGGCCGCATTGTTATTTGTGATTACTGCTGGAACACAAAATGATAGTGGACTCGTTCGATGACATCTTATTATTGGCAACAACGATGTAGTAGTCCATCCGCTTGGAGAGAATGCTTCCACAAACATCACAGAACAGCGTGGGATAGAAAAAGGAAACAAGCGGTTTCAGAGCCCGCTAAAAATCTCAAAAATGAGGCGATCAAAAAAAATGTGCGAGCTCACGTCAGCACAGACGAGGTGACAAAGTTACTGTCTTGTTGTGTTGTCTTATTAACACTGGTTATAAATGAAATAATTATAAGGATGCTTAGATTCATGATTTAGCTTTTTGCTTAGTGCCAACTTATCATCAACAAATCAATCAATTATTAACATAGACACTCCACTCCTCCTACTGAGTTTTTCATTATGCCCCTCCACTAGCCATGTATGTATTGTGCGTGTGTGTGTGGTTATATAGGTGTCAGCAGAATCCAGCCTGCTGTGGCTGTTTTGCCATATCCACCTGTCATCCACATGGCTACCAGTATGAGGTTGCATACTTATTACTCCAAGGGACTCCCTTTGACTTCGTATAATATTTGTTCTAATCACATTCTACCATGGTTACAGGTCATGTGGATGCAACCCCACACTGATATCTGCTCTTGGGAGAGGTAGAGTATCGTTATGCTAGGAGATTCACTTGTTCTTGTTTGTCACTTGTAACATGCTGTAGGTTATGATTGAGGCACCCCATCCAGTCATACTCATAGCAGGTCTACTTCATATGTATATAAAGTGATTCAGCACCTCTGGCACCTTCTACTGTGGCTAGTGGTCATAAGGATGAAACCTAAGCCTGATATATGCTCTCTGAGACCTGAGGCT
>Ga0247834_1002893_pt1 | contig 24557 bp, 25 predicted proteins | sample LaCruzMarch2015__8_FD_187118 | JGI IMG/M metagenome (GOLD analysis project Ga0247834, IMG submission 187118) | Freshwater microbial communities from meromictic Lake La Cruz, Castile-La Mancha, Spain - LaCruzMarch2015_12m | ecosystem: Environmental > Aquatic > Freshwater > Lake | place: Spain...
ATGGTGGAGGTTAGGAGACTCGAACTCCTGACTTCTGCCTTGCAAAGGCAGCGCTCTACCAACTGAGCTAAACCCCCTCGTAACTACGAGGACGTGCGGGTGACGATATTAAGTTATGCGGAGTGTCAGCGTAGGTCAGGATCGGTGGTGGCTTCTGACCAGAGGTCTTGTTCCGCCTTGCTGGCGGTGACCTGCCGGTAGATCACATAACCAATCCCAGCTAACGCTGCAACTATCAATAGTTTCTTCACGTGGGCATAGGTGGACTTGAACCACCGGCCTCTTCCTTATCAGGGAAGCGCTCTAACCAAGCTGAGCTATACGCCCGGGAACGGCACACACTACCTGACGGCGCCGGCACCCGATGCCACAGGTTAACTCCGTGGCCATTACCGGGGGTTGGTGGCTAGTTCTGGTCGGTGAGAACGACTTCAATGCCCCCGGTCAGGCCCACGGTCAGGTTGTACATGAAGGCAAAAAGGGTGGCCACAATCGAAATGAGCACCACCTCAACGGCCGCGACCACTACCGCCGCCCCAAGCACCCGAGAGAAATCCAGCAGGGTCACTAGGTCGAAATTGGCGGCGGCACTGCCTACGACGTCATTGATGCTATTTGAGACGGTGGCAAACACCCCCGCGTAGTCCAGGACCCACCAGAGCACCGCCACCGCAACCACGATGACAATGCCAAGGGCTAGGGCCAACATGAAAGCCGCCTTGAAGATGGACCAAGGATCAATCCGTGACACGTAAAGGCGGGCCTTGCGTGGGCCCCCCGTTACTTCGACGGTCAAGCCGTGGCCTCGCCTTCGTCCTCAGTGCTCTCGTTGTCGTCACTTTCACTGTCTTCGCCGGCGCGGGCCACCGCCACGACGGTGTCGCCGTCGGCCAAGTTCATCAGCGTTACCCCCATGGTGTCACGACCTGATGGTCGAATCTCGACAACACGAGTTCGGATCACCACACCATTTGAGGCGATTGCGAAGATTTGATCCTCCGCCTCGCAGACCATGGCGCCAACGAGTGAGCCACGCTCCTCGACTAATCGCATCGCCCGGACCCCGAGGATGCCGCGGCCCTTTGGCGCCCACTCACTAACCGCGGTGCGCTTGGCGAAGCCACCGTCGGTGATAGTTACCACGAAGGTGTCAGGGCGCACAACATCCATTGCCAGGAGTGCATCGCCGGCCCGAAAGCGCATGCCGATGACGCCACTGGTCGCGCGCCCCATTGGCCGCAGGGTTTCATCGTTGCCGGAGAAACGTGCCGACATGCCTTTGCGTGAGAAGAGTAGAAGATCGTCGGTGTCGGACACCAAGCGAGCCGCAATCAGTTCGTCCTCCTCTGCAAGATTGATCGCGATGATGCCGCCACTGCGGTTGGTGTCGAACTCCTCAAGCTTGGTCTTTTTCACCATGCCTTTACGGGTGGCTAACACCAGGTTTTCACCGGCTTGATAATCGGCGATAGCGAGAACTTGAGCAATCGTCTCGTCGGGCCTAAATGCCAACAGGTTCGCAACATGCTGACCACGTGCATCACGACCAGCGTCTGGCAGTTGGTATGACTTGGCTCTATACACCCGACCCTTGTTCGTGAAGAACAAGATCCAATGATGGGTGCTCGTGACGAACATGTGCTCGACAACGTCATCTTGTCGCAGTGCTGCACCTTTGACGCCGCGACCGCCGCGGCGTTGGGCCCGATAGAGCTCACTCTTGGTGCGCTTGGCATAACCGCCAGCGGTGATGGTGACCACGACTTCTTCTTCGGTGATTAGATCCTCATCGGTGACATCGCCATCCCAGGCCACAAAGTCGGTGCGCCGATCGTCGCCGAATTTATCGGTGATCTCCTGCAACTCCTGCGAGACAATTGAGCGTTGTCGCGGCTCATTGGCCAAAATGTCGTTGTAGTCGGTGATCCGCGACATTAGGTCTTCGTACTCATCAATGATCTTTTGCCGTTCAAGGGCTGCCAGGCGGCGTAGTTGCATGTCAAGGATGGCGGTGGCCTGAACTTCGTCGATCTCTAGGAGCGCCATCAAGCCGGTGCGGGCATCATCCACCGTGGACGAGGCGCGAATGAGCGCAATGACCTCATCAATTGCATCGAGTGCCTTTAGGTAGCCCCGCAGAATATGCGCACGTTCTTCTGCCTTGCGTAGGCGATAACGCGTGCGCCGCTGGATGACCTCTATCTGGTGGGTGATCCAATGCCTAATGAATTGCTCAAGGGTCAAGGTGCGCGGCACACCGTCAACGAGGGCCAACATATTGGCGCCGAAGTTGTCTTGAAGTTGGGTGTGCTTGAAGAGTTGGTTCAAAACCACCTGCGCGACCGCATCGCGTTTCAACTCAAAGATCAACCGCATGCCGGTACGGGAGGACGAATCATCACGGACGTCGGCGATACCGGTGAGCTTGCCTTCGCCAACTAGTTCGGCGACGCGAAGTAGGAGGTTGTCCGGATTCACTTGATAAGGCAGCTCAGTAACAATCAGAATCTGCCGACCGCGTGAGTCTTCATCAACCGTGACAACCGCTCGCATCGTGATTGATCCACGCCCCGTGCGGTATGCATCATCAATGCCCTTACGGCCAACAATTAGCGCACCGGTTGGAAAATCGGGGCCTTTAACGATCTCCACCAGCGCAGCTTGGCGCTCCTCGCGCTCTGCCATCGGGTGCTCGAGTAGCCACTGGGCACCGGCCGCAATTTCACGCAGGTTGTGCGGTGGGATATTGGTGGCCATACCGACCGCGATACCCGCGCTGCCATTTACCAACAAGTTGGGAAAGCGCGCGGGCAGCACCAGTGGCTCTTGGGTGCGGCCGTCGTAGTTCGGGCCGAAATCAACGGTCTCCTCGTCAATATCGCGCACCATCTCCATGGCCAGTGGGGCCATGCGGCACTCGGTATAACGCTGGGCAGCGGGCGGGTCATTACCTGGCGACCCGAAGTTGCCCTGGCCTTGGACAAGTGGGTAGCGCAGTGACCACGGCTGGGCCAGGCGCACCAAGGCGTCATAAATCGCGCTATCGCCATGGGGGTGGTAACTGCCCATGACGTCGCCGACCACGCGGGCGGATTTGGAGAAGTTACGATCCGGGCGGTAGCCGCCGTCGTACATCGCGTAGAGCACGCGGCGGTGCACCGGTTTCAAACCGTCGCGGACATCTGGCAGGGCGCGCGAGACGATCACCGACATGGAGTAGTCGAGGTACGACCGCTGCATCTCGGTTTGGAGGTCGACGGGTTCAATACGCCCATGTTGACCCGGGTCTACGTCTTCTACGATGTCGATCTCGTCAGCCACGAAATATCTCCGTTGTTAGTTCAGTGAAAAACAGGTCAATTAGATGTCGAGGAAACGGACGTCGCGAGCATTTTGTTGAATGAAGTTGCGGCGTGATTCAACGTCTTCACCCATCAGCACACTGAACATTTCGTCGGCTTGAGCGGCGTCGTCGATCGTGACACGAAGCAGGATCCGCCTAGCGGGATCCATTGTTGTCTCCCATAGTTCGTCGGCGTTCATCTCGCCAAGGCCCTTATAGCGCTGGACCGCTTCTTCTTTGGGTAGCCGGCGGCCGGCGGCGAAGCCGGCTTCCATCAGTGCATCGCGCTCACGATCTGAATATGCGAAGTCGGCAACCTCGCGTGACCACTTGATTTTGTAGAGCGGCGGTTGCGCCAAGAAAACATAGCCCTGCTCAACCAGTGGTCGCATGAATCTGAACAACAAGGTTAGGAGCAGGGTGCGAATGTGCTGACCGTCGACATCGGCGTCGGCCATCAATACCACTTTGTGGTAGCGCAACCGGTTGATGTCGAAATCATCTTGCACGCCGGTACCGAAGGCCGACACCAGCGCCTGCACTTCGGTGTTCTGAAGTACTTTGTCGATTCGCGCTTTCTCAACGTTGAGGATCTTGCCGCGGATCGGCAAGATTGCTTGGGTTTTCGGGTCGCGGCCTTGACGAGCCGAGCCACCGGCGGAGTCGCCCTCGACGATGTAAACCTCGCAATCCTCCGGCTCACGGCTGGAGCAATCAATTAGCTTGCCGGGCATCCCGGCGCCACCTAGTAGCCCCTTGCGGTTGCGGGCGAGGTCACGGGCCTTGCGGGCTGCGATTCGGGCGGTTGCCGCATTAACCGACTTACGGGCGATCTCTTTGCCCTCGGCGGGATTCTTTTCAAACCAGGCACCGAGTTGGTCGTTCACGACTTTTTGGACAAAAGCTTTCATCTCGGTATTACCGAGTTTGCCCTTGGTTTGGCCCTCGAATTGTGGCTCTAGGAGTTTGACGCTGACGATCGCCGTGAGGCCTTCGCGGATGTCTTCGCCGCTGAGGTTGATGTCCTTTTCTTTCAAGATGCCCCACTCGCGCGCGAATTTGTTCACTAGGGATGTCATCGCGGCGCGGAAGCCTTCTTCGTGGGTGCCACCTTCGGTGGTGTTGATCGTGTTAGCGAAGGTATAGACCGACTCGCTATAGGTCGTGTTCCACTGCATCGCGATTTCAGCGCTCATGCGCTTGTCTTCGGTTTCAGTTTCGATGTAGATAACACTGGGATTTGCCACGCCTTTGCTGGCGTTAATGTGTCGGACGAAGTCGGCAATACCGCCCTCATAGCAGTAACTGACGCTTCGCACTTGCTCAACGTTGTCGTCGTCATCGGTATCACTGACAACTACTGTTCGCTCATCGGTTAGGGAGATGGTCAGCCCTCTATTTAAGAACGCCATCTCTTGGAATCGGCGCGATAAAGTCGTGAAGTTGTAGTTCGTGGTCTCGAAGATTTCAGCGTCGGCCCAGAAAGTGACGGTGGTGCCACTGGTGCTAACCGCCTCACCTTTGGCCAGGGGCGCCATCGGGACACCGTGGTCATAAGACTGGCGATGGGTAAACCCATCACGTCGGACTTCGACATCGAGCCGATTCGACAAGGCATTGACGACCGAAACCCCGACCCCGTGCAGCCCACCTGAGACCGAGTAACCCGAACCGCCGAACTTTCCACCGGCGTGCAGGACGGTAAGGACCACCTCGACCGCCGGCTTCTTCTCAATTGGGTGCTCATCCACTGGGATCCCGCGGCCGTCGTCGATTACCTGGACCCCACCGTTGGCTAGCAAGGTCACGGCAATCGTGGTGGCATAGCCGGCTAGGGCTTCGTCAACCGAGTTGTCGACGACTTCATAAACGAGGTGGTGGAGGCCGCGTTCGCCGGTGGATCCGATGTACATGCCGGGGCGCTTGCGAACGGCGTCTAAGCCTTCCAAGACGGTGATCGCGCTGGCGTCATAGGACACGGGGGTCAAGCCTCCTTTTACAAGCAAATCTCTGTGGTTAACCGGGGCCAAGCAGGTAGTCGCCAAGCAAGGAATTTGGTACTTCGGAGTACCGACATTCTAGTGGGTATTTCCGACAGTCAGGTGCTCGGCACGGCCCCTGAAGGCCCTGTAACCGCATTTGACCCCCTGTCGCCAAGGTGGTATCCGGTTTAAAGGGGTTTTTGGCTTGAGATAGTGCTCAGGTGGCATTTAGCCGTATGTGTCGCGGGGGCCTCGGCCCTTCACCCGGCGAGGACCGGCAACCCAACTTGGGGCGGTTGGGCCAATGACGGTGATGTTCTTGACCACCCCGGACCCCACCGCCTCGGTAATAGCCGTTCTTAGGTGGGGCAGTAATAGGCGCACCTGGGTGGCCCACGAGGTGGACTCGGCCCTTAACGCCAGCTCACCGTCCACGAAGGACTCGGGCACCACATGGCTGGCGAGATCCGGCCCGGCAATCTGCTCCCAGTTGGCCAGTAGCGCAGCGGCGGTACTGGTGTGCTCCCAACCCTTTTCGACCAAGAAATCATCAACGGCGGCGCCAAGTAGTTGCGGGTCTCGCCCCTGGTAGTTGGTCCGCTGCTTCTTGGTTGTCGTCTTTTTAGATTTAGTGCCGGTGCCGGCCGTGGCGCGGCGTAGAGCTGCCGCGGCAGCATCTGATGGTGTGTTGGCAGGTGGTTGGTCGTCGGTTGGGCTCATGTGGAGTCCTGCAAGGTGACCGTGCCCGCGCTTACGGTGAACCTGACACCATGTAGTGAGTCGGGGATATCCATATCCACCGCGGCTGTGATGATTACTTGGGTGGCGGTGCCGACTTGCTCGGCAAGGCGTTGCCGGCGTGAGGCGTCCAACTCGGCAAATACATCATCAAGTATCAACACGGGGTCGACCCCATCGGCTCGTAACAATTCAAATGCAGCTAGACGCAACGCCAACGCTATCGACCAGGATTCACCGTGCGATGCGTAGCCTTTCGCCGGCATCTGACCAAGTGTTAGCAGGATGTCATCGCGATGTGGCCCGATTAAGGTCAGGCCTCGATCAAGTTCGTCCCCGCGCTTGTTCTTGATTGCTTCCAAGATAGCCAACCGCCAGCCCTCGCGATCAGCCGCCGCTACTTGGTCGGTGGGTGCGTCGGCAGATCCATCAGCAGGTGCATCGGCACCAAGTGATGAGACGTAGGTCAGACCTAGCAGGGTGTTGTCGTCACCTGAAATGAAAGCATATTTCTCGCGAGCCAGACCGAGTATGTCAGCGAGTAATGAGACACGAGCAGCTACCAACTCAGACCCACTTGCCGCGAGTTGCTCGTCCCAGACTTCTAATGTCCGCAGCATTTCCGTGCCCGCAGTTCGCCTCGCGATACTCGCTGATTTCAGTAGTGCGTTGCGTTGCTTGAGCGTTCTTTCGTAATCACTGCGGGTGCCAGCAAGCCGCGGGGTACGTTGAACTAATAGGTCGTCAATTAATTTACGCCGGTCACTCGGATCGCCTTTAACGAGGGCTAGGTCCTCGGGCGCAAACAGCACGGTTCGTAGTAGTCCGAGAACATCACGAACTTTAGGTACGGGTGTTCGATTAACCCTTGCTTTATTTGCAGACCCTGGGCTGATCGCAAGTTCAATCATGATGACCCGATCATCATTTACCACTTCACAGCGAATGAACCCTTGGGTGGCGCCGGTGCGTACTAATGGGGCATCGGTGGCGACCCGATGGCTACCCAACGTCGCTAGATAGCAAATGGCCTCGACTAAGTTGGTTTTGCCCTGCCCATTACGCCCAACGAAAGTGGTAACCCCACGTTCTAGTGCGCAATCCACCTGCTCATAAGAGCGCAGATCGGTAAGACTTAGTGACCGCACCCACACGATCAGCCAGTCAAACGTACCGGCATAAGTAAGTAGCGGTACTCATCGCTTGGTTTGTCGCTGGCCTCGGCTAACCCGGTCAAAACCGCCGGCCTGGTCGCTTGGGTAAATGAGAATCGCGCTATCGATCGATCCACCGAAGCCAAGCCATCAAGCAGGTAGGTCGGGTTGAATGCGATCTCTAAGCCATCACCTTCGATATTGCACGCGACAGCCTCACTTGCCTGCGCGTCATCACCGGTGCCTGCACGCAAGACCACCTCAGCGCCCTCGAATGCCAACCTGACTGGTGTGTTGCGCTCGGCAACCAAGGAGACACGCTTTACCGCATCGGCGAGTTCTGAAGTGTCGACGAGTGCGATCGTGGCAGCTTCGCTCGGGAGTAGTGTTCGATACTTCGGGAACTCCCCATCAAGGAGCCTGGTGGTAGTGCGTCGACCATTGCCTTCGAAACCAATCAAACCCTCGCCGGCACCGCCATCACCTAAGGCAATGAACACTTGGTCAACCGAGGCAAGTGCTTTTGCGGTGTCGGCCAGTGTGCGCGCTGGGATAAGTGCGTTTGTTGAGATCTTCGGTGAATCTGGCTGCCAGGTGAATTCGCGTACCGCTAGCCGGTATCTATCTGTGGCCGCCAACACAATGTTGCCGCCTTCAATTTCAACCCGAATGCCGGTTAGTGTCGGCAAGGTGTCATCGCGCCCAGCGGCAATTGCCACCTGTGCCACCGCGGCTGCAAATAGTGAGCCTTCGACCGTGCCTGAGGTGGCTGGCATGGCAGGTAATTGCGGATAATCCTCAACCGGCAATGTTGGCAAGGTAAATGTTGATCTTCCGCAGGTTATTACGATGCGGGTGCCTTCGCTTTCAATTACCACTGGTTGCGCGGGTAGGGAGCGCGCGATGTCTGCCAGAAGTCGGCCAGAAACCAAAGTGGTGCCTGAAGTGGTTACGGCAACAGGGATTTCAACTCGAGCAGAAACTTCATAGTCAAAACTACTCAGTGTTAGTGCGTCACCTTCGGCAGTTAGAACTAGCCCCGCTAGGACCGGTAACGCCGGGCGGGCTGGCAAAGTCCGCGCTGCCCAAGCAACCGCATCCGCGAGGACATCACGCTCTACCCGAAACTTCACGATCTCCTCCAGATCAGACACCAGCAGTTAAGCCACCAGGATCAACTAATCCATGGGTGCAGGGGCCCAGTGTGTCAGGCGCAGGGGCAGATCACTAGTGGAAGGTGCATCCCTGTGGGCACTGCACTCCTGGTTGGGTTATCCACCGGCCTTGAGGTAATGATGGTTTGTAATTCCAATTAAGTTATAAGTAGTCGTAGTAGTAGGTGCTGTGGAAACTGGGGAAAACCGACTTTCACCCGCGGTCGGCTGGATGCAGGCTGTGGATTGCCTGAGGGCCAAATGGCTTTAGTTGTGGACGGGAGTGGATAAGTTTCAGGAACTGACAGGGGAAGGAACATTTGCTCCAATGTTGTCCCCAAGTTAAGAAAGGGATCCAGTTCCAAAAAGCTATTTATCCACAGGCTGTCCACTAGTGGGGACAGGGCGTCAAAACGGACATTCTGGGCCAGTTATCCACAGCGATATCCACAACAACCATCCACAGGTGTGGGTAACGTGGGGATGAACAATACAGATGTGACAAAAGTTCACCTATGAGGGTGAGCGGCTGGTAAGGAAAGCCTTGTTACATCGAGCGCGGTTGCGACTTTATTCTGCTTGTCAGGTCCGTAACCTGATTGAATAAACTGCGGCGCTCTGCCATTAAGTGGCGGATTTTACGGTCGGCATGCATCACGGTGGTGTGATCGCGTCCGCCAAATGCCTGGCCGATTTTCGGTAGCGATAAATCCGTTAATTCCCGGCACAAGTACATGGCGATCTGGCGAGCGGTAACCAGCACCCGGGAGCGACTAGATCCGCATAGATCATCAATAGTGACACCGAAGTAAGTCGCTGCGGCCGCCATAATTTGTGCGGCGGTAATTTCCGGGCCGGTCTCTGATGGGAATAGATCCTTTAACACCACCTCAGTAATTGCGAGGTCAACTGGTTGCCGGTTCAAGGAGGCAAATGCGGTGACCCGAATTAGGGCGCCTTCAAGCTCTCGGATATTTGTAGAGATTTTTGATGCGATGTATTCAAGAACCTCGGGCGGTGCTACCAATCGCTCTTGCACGCTTTTCTTACGGAGGATTGCAATGCGGGTCTCGAGGTCGGGAGGTTGCACATCAGTTATCAGGCCCCATTCGAACCTGGAGCGCATCCGATCTTCGAAATCTTGAAGCTGTTTTGGTGGCAGATCAGATGTCACAACAATTTGCTTGTTTGCGTTATGCAAGGTATTGAAAGTATGGAAAAACTCTTCCTGCGTCTGCACTTTTCCGCTCAGGAACTGAATGTCATCAACCAGCAAAACATCCACATCGCGGTATCGCCGCTGAAAGTTGGCCGCCTTGTCGTCGCGGATGCTGTTAATGAATTCGTTAGTGAACTCTTCCGAACTCACATAGCGAACACGGGTGCCCTTATAGAGGGTACGCGTGTAGTGGCCGATGGCATGGAGTAAATGTGTCTTACCCAATCCAGAGCCGCCGTAGATGAAAAGTGGGTTATACGCGCGTGCTGGTTGCTCGGCCACGGCAACAGCTGCAGCATGCGCGAAGCGGTTACTCGACCCGATAACAAACGTGTCAAAGGTGTACTTGGAGTTAAGTCGGGCATCCTCGGCGCGGGTACCCGGTGAACCGGTACCTGGGCGATCATCTTGGCGCTGCGAGACTTCCGGCAGGACATCGAGTTCGTCCGCGTAGGTAGCGTCAGCAACTTCATCGGTGACCAGATCGTCAAGGTTTGGGGCGATTGTCGGGTCAACTGTCACGGCTAACCGGACTTCACGACCCAATGTCTGTGATAAAGCCTGCACCACCATTGGCTTGAGGCGGGTTTCAAGAACGTCCTTGGTGAACTCATTGGGAGCCGCAATTAACGCCGTATCCTCAACTAAACCCAATGGCTTGGTGAGGGCCACAAAAGCGCGCTGCTGTGGGGTTAATACGCCATCGGCGAGGGAGGCCAAAGTCTGCGCCCAGATCGCCGTGAGGTCTGAGGTGGTGGAGTCAATCAATTGCGCCATGGTGGTTCCTATCCGTTATCAGCAAACTGTCCACATGTTTATCCACAGATGTGGACGCTTTTTTTACCGCGAAGCGCCTAACCTAGCCAATGACCGCCCGGAGCACAACACCTGGGACTAATCAAAGTTCTTGGCGGCTTAACTGCGGCTTAGGGGCGGGTGGCGGTAAGGGCCAGCTCGGTCAAAGCGACCCCGGTTTGACGCACTGGCAGGTGGGTCCGTACGCTCAGTAGGCACTCTTCCCAGTCATCAGGAGTATTTCATGAAGCGCACTTTCCAGCCGAACACCCGGCGTCGGGCTAAGACGCATGGTTTTCGCCTTCGGATGCGCACCCGCGCGGGCCGCGGCATCTTGGCAGCCCGTCGGGCCAAGGGTCGCACGCGCCTCTCCGCCTAAGGCTAATTTGGGCCGGTCATGCTGACTGCCGCCAACCGCCTGCGGGCCTCAGCCGAATTCACGAGCACAACCCGTAAGGGCACTCGGGCGGCCAAAGCACTGTTAGTCGCGCATTTCCACCTCCCACCGGGGGCCACCGGCCCAGCCAAGGTGGGCTTCACCGTTAGTTCGGCCGTCGGTGGTTCTGTTGTCCGGCACCGGCTAACTAGGCGACTAAGGGCCGGGTGCCGGGTGCTCCTGCCCGAGTTGCCACCGGGCTCCCGGCTCGTGATCCGGGCACTGCCGGCCGCCGCGCAGGCCCCGGGGCCGGCGCTACAAGCCGAACTCGAATCCGTTGTCAACGCCGTGCTAGTAAGGGCGGCGGCTAAGTGATCGGGTTTAAGCAGTGGATCCAGGGGTTAGGACGGGGATTACTGTGGCTCTGGGATCACTCGGTGGGTTGGCCAATTATGTGGTTCGAATTGACTTTGATCAGGGCCTACCAAATCGCTATCTCGCCGATTCTGCCCCCGAGTTGTCGCTACCACCCAAGTTGCTCCGCATACGGTTTTGGGGCGATCCGCACCCACGGGTCACTTAAAGGCACCGGGCTGGCGATTTGGCGGCTGCTTAGATGCAATCCCTTTAGCGATGGCGGATTAGACCCGGTACCGTCAGCAGGGAAATGGCGACCAGAGATACTTCCTGATGGTCGCCCGCGTTCAACCCCGCAACCAACCGATGTTGCAGCCGGCCCGCCGGCTTCGCGAACGCAAACGTAAGGACGTGAACACAGCCCATGTTCATTCTTGATTGGCTACGCACCGGTGTTAGCTGGATCTTGGTGCAGTTCCATCAACTGCTCAGCACCTTCATGGATCCAGCAAGTGGGTGGACCTGGGCACTATCGATCGTCGGGCTCGTCATCGTCATCCGAATTCTATTGATCCCGTTGTTCGTAAAGCAGATCAAGTCGCAGCGCAACCTGCAGATCATCCAACCGCAGATGAAAGAGATCCAAAAAAAGTACGCGGGCGATCGCGAAAAGCAGTCGCAAGAGATGATGAAGCTTTATAAAGAGACCGGCACTAACCCATTAGCCTCGTGTTTGCCGATCCTCCTCCAAGCCCCAATTTTCTTTGCGTTATTTAGTGTTTTGCAGGGTATCGCGATGCGGGTGCCCGAAGGAGTCTTCACTTGGCCGCAGTATGCGTATCTGCTAGAGGAGGCGCACGGAGCGTCAATTTTTGGTGCTCCTCTTTATGGCACTTTCATGGGTGCGGATGAAGTTGCCGCTGACGGGTTCATGCCGATTAACACGCGCGTTGTGGCGTTCATCCTGATTATTTTGATGACGACAACAACGTTCCTAACGCAGCGGCAGTTAATTGTTAAGAACAGCGCGCCGGATAACCCGATGGTCAAGCAGCAGAAAATCATGCTGTATTTGTTCCCGTTGATGTTTGCGATCGGTGGGATCAACTTCCCGATCGGGGTGCTCATCTACTGGTTCACCACAAACCTTTGGTCGATGGGGCAGCAGTTCTATGTGATTCGTAATAGCCCGCAGCCGGGTACTCCAGCCTTTGAGGCGTTGGAGGCCCGCAAGGCGGCGAAAGCCAAAGGCAAAGCACCGGCTATCGAGACGATCCCCGATCCCGACGAAGCGTCGGAAAACCCCACCCCGCGGGTGCAACCTAAAAAAGCTTCGCGCAGCAAGCGCAAGGGCAAGCAGTAGGAGAAAACTATGAGCGATAGCACCGAGATCATGTTGGATGAAGAAGTAGTGGTTGCCGAAATCGATAGCGAGCCAGACTCCGAGGAGGGTGCGGGCAAATTATCGGGTCAACGCCTCCTGGAAAGTGAAGGCGATGCGGCCGCGGATTACCTCGAGGCACTCCTTGATATTACCGACTTGGACGGTGATATTGATATCGACGTTGAGGGCAACCGAGCGATGGTTTCTGTCGTTGAGGTCAAGGCCGGTGATCTCCACCTGCTAGTCGGCGACGACGGTGAAGTACTAGATGCCCTGCAGGAGTTGACCAGACTGGCCGCCGCCCGGGAGACCGGTGAACGCTCGCGGTTGATGCTAGACATTGGCGGGCATCGGGCGGCGCGCAGGGCCGCCTTGGTCGAAGTAGCGAAGGTCGCGATCGAGGAGGCCCGCAAGTCAGGTGAGCCAGTACAGATGGCGCCGATGACCGCATTTGAACGCAAGGTGGTCCATGACGCGGTTGCCGAGGCTGGTTTCATCAGTGCATCTGAGGGTGAGGACCCCAAGCGATACGTGGTCATCATGGCCAACCAACCCAACTTGGGTTAATGGCCGTTTCACGTGGAACATCCGCCCGCCAACTCACTGCCTGAGTGGCTGCAACCCAGCTATCCAGGTTTGGTTGCCTTTGCGGAGGTTTTAGCGAGCGATGGGGTAGAGCAAGGGTTAATCGGCCCGAGGGAAGTTCCCCGAATTTGGTCGCGCCACCTCCTAAATTGCGCGGTGGTGGCTGATCCAGCCGAAAACTTGCTGTTATCGGGGGCCGTGGTGGCCGATGTTGGGTCCGGCGCGGGACTGCCGGGTTTGGTGTGGGCACTTGCCCGGCCGGATCTAAAACTGGTTTTGATCGAGCCGTTACTTCGGCGAGCAAACTTCCTCACCACGGTTGTCGACAGATTGAACCTTAGGTCTGCGGTCACGGTGACCCGGGTGCGGGCCGAGGATCTTGCAAAGCAAGGCGACTGGGCTGGAGTTGATGTCGTGACAGCCCGGGCGGTGGCACCACTGGTCAAACTCCTAGGTTGGACGGTTCCACTGTTGCGCCCGGGCGGCACGATGGTTGCCCTAAAGGGCAGCTCGGTCGCCACCGAGGTAGCCGAGGCCGGCCCGGTGGCCACAGAACTTGGTATTACTGATCTAAGAATTGTGGTTTGTGGCCAGGGCGTGGTGGAGCCACTGACCACCGTGGTGCTCGCTACCCGCGGTGCGGCACAATGACGCCTGTGCCCCCGATGTCGTCAGCCCCCGGTGATCCGCCGCCGGAAGAAGTTGGCTTGGGTTGGCCCAACCCCCCAGCGGCCCTTGATGTTTCACGTGAAACACCCATTACCTCCAGTGGAGTGGGCTGGCCCGAGTGACCCGAGTTATCACGATTGCCAACCAAAAAGGCGGAGTGGGTAAAACCACAACCACGGTCAATATGGCAGCTGCCCTAGCCCAGGCCGGCCATCAAGTGCTGGTGATCGATTTAGATCCACAGGGCAATGCCTCAACCGCCCTGGGGATTTCCCATGCCGAAGGGGTGCTGAGCATCTACGAGGTCCTGAGTGGGGAGGCTGACTTGGCCGCGGCCACGGTGCCCTGCCCGGATATTCCTGGGCTATTCGGGGTGCCGGCCACCGTTGATCTGGCCGGGGCCGAGATCGAGTTGGTAACCGCCGAAGGCCGCGAATTCGCCTTGACCAGAGCCCTGGGCACCTACCTAGGCACCGCGGGCCAGCACCTAGATTACGTCCTCATCGACTGCCCACCATCCCTTGGGCTGTTGACCCTTAATGGCTTGGTTGCGGCCCAGGAGGTACTCCTACCGATCCAGTGCGAGTACTACGCCCTGGAGGGGTTATCCCAACTACTGCGGACTATTGAGCTGGTCCGCGCCAACCTGAACCCAGCTCTTGAGGTCAGTGCCATCTTGCTGACAATGTATGACGGTCGCACCAGATTGGCCTCCCAGGTGGCCGACGAAGTGCGTAGCCACTTTGGCACTCGGGTGCTAGCTACCGTCATCCCACGGTCGGTTCGACTCTCCGAGGCACCGTCCTACTCCCAAACAGTTCTGACTTATGACCCGTCCTCCGCCGGGGCCCTGTGTTACCGAGAGGCAGCCGAGGAATTCGCGGCGATCAAGTGATATCCACAAACTTATCCCCAGAAATAAAGGTACAAAATATGACATACCGGTATAAAATTCACCGTCTGTCCACCGTTAAGGGGGGAGGTGCTACCGGTGAGTAACCCCGCAAAGCGTGGTCTGGGTAAAGGCTTAGGCGCGCTCATACCCACAGCGGCCAAGTCCGAGCCTGCTGATGCCCGGGCCCGGAAGTTAACAGGTGAGGTAGCCCAGGTGGGCCCGGCTGCGGTGTATGCCGAGATCCCAATTGGTGACATTGCCGCGAACCCGCGCCAACCCCGTGCGGTCTTCGACGAGGAGGCGCTGGCCGAGTTGGTTTACTCCATTAGGGAGATCGGGCTCTTGCAGCCGGTTGTGGTGCGTAGGGCTGGAACCAACTTTGAACTTGTTGCCGGCGAGCGTAGGTTGCGTGCCTGTCGTGAGGTTGGGCTCACTTCGATCCCCGCGATCATTCGTGACACCGAAGACGATGCACTACTTCGTGATGCGTTGTTGGAAAACCTGCACCGGGCGGATCTAAACGCTTTGGAAGAAGCTGCGGCGTATTCCCAAATGCTTGCTGATTTTGGTTGCACCCAAGAAGAGTTAGCTAAACGTATCGGGCGCTCCCGCCCGCAAGTATCAAATACGTTGCGGTTATTGAAGTTACCCCCTGATGTGCAGCGCAGGGTCGCGGCCGGTGTACTTAGCGCAGGCCATGCTCGCGCTTTGTTATCACTTGAAGATGACCAGTCCATGGAGGAAATGGCAAAGCGCATCGTGGCCGAAGGCTTAAGTGTGCGCTCGGTAGAAGAACTCATTCTTGTCGGGGCAGCCGATGGCCGCGAACGCACGAAGCGAACCCGTAAACCTAAAAGTCGTGAAACGGCAATGGCTGACTTAGTAAATGATGTGCAGCAGCGAATAGCTGATCAACTTGATACCAGGGTGCAAGTTGATGGGTTCATGAAGAATGCGGCGCGGGGCAAGATTGTTATTGAGTGCGCTGATGGTGATGACTTGCGCCGGATCGCTGACCTGATTGATCGTCGCTGATTACTGAGTGCAAGCAATGACATCTCGGTCATGCCAGGGGTGACAGTTACCTCGAGGAACCATGGCGTGCCAGCTGCATCAACTATGAGATCGGTGCGCGACATTAGTAGAAAGCCTCGCCGGTACGAAAAACTCAGTAGCACCAGCGGTATAGCGGGCGATGTAATCGTAAATCTCACTCATCGGTACCACCTCAGCGCGGGGTAAAGCTTGTGGTCCGGTTTGGGTATCGAGCACCGAAACCGCAACCTCAACTCCTTGGGCCCAACTCTCCACCGATGGAGGCAAATCGAACAGCCGGGCCCGGAACCCGCCATGACGGTGCAGGGGTGTAAGTATCAGGGGCAAGACCGGAGAAAACACTGCCTATCACGTGTTCTATACACTAATATGTGCTAATCTTTACCGCAAGACAGTGAAAAATGCTGTCTTGACTGGGAGTTATACACTGGGAGGCCGAGTGACAGTCGAGTATGCAGATGCCGGGGTGCGTCCTCGGCACCTCAGCGACTACCTGCTTTCGCGCGGCCGCCCGGTCGTCGACCTGAGGAGCGCTGCGGACCTTATGGGCCTCGACCTCCACGCTGCGGCTGATGCCATGGTGCGGCTGCGCAAAGCGGGACTGATGTTCAGTCCCGCTCGTGGTCTGTACGTCGCAGTGCCACCCGAGTACCGGTTGTGGCGTGCTGTCCCGGCGATGGACTTCATCGATCCGATGATGGCGGCTAACAGCCGGCAGTACTACGTCGCCTTGCTGTCTGCCGCCGAGTTGCACGGGGCAGCGCACCAACGCCCGCAAGTCTTCCAGGTGATGGTCGACAAGATCCTTGCTGATCGAGATTTCGGACGAGTGCGGATTCGGTTCTACTCGCGCGAGCACCTTCCGGCGGTTCCCGTTGTCTCGGTAAACTCAAGCTCAGGCACCGTGCGCGTGTCGTCTCCGGCCGCGACCTTGTTGGATCTGAGCAGCCGACCCGGTTATGCAGGCGGTCTTAGCAATGTCGCGACCGTCATCGCCGAACTTGTCGCGGAGACGGGATTGTCAGCAGATGCCGTGTTGGGAGCGGCGAGCGCCTTCCCGCAGTCCAGCCTTCGACGGTTGGGTTGGATCATGGACCTCGTTGATGCCCCACTGGACCGAGACCTGATCGCCAGCCGCCTCGCTGAGCACTCGACTGAGCGTGCGCACGCACTGCTGGATGCCCGGGGGCAACGGCGGGGCCGATCGGACAAGCGCTGGGGTCTCGTCGTCAATGCTGAGGTGGAGCCGGACCTATGATCCCGGCAGCCGCGATCACCGCGTGGGGCAATACTCGCCCTTGGCCGAGCAGGGAACAAGTCGAGCAAGACCTCCTCCTGGCACGCACCATCGTCGCCATCTACGACCACCCGCTCCTGCGAAAAGAACTCATCTTCCGTGGCGGCACGTGCCTCCATCAGGTCTGTCTGCCCTTTCCGCTGCGCTACAGCGAGGATCTGGACTTCGTCCGGCGTAGCCACACGCAGATCGGTCCGGTATTCGATGCCCTGCGAGAGGTTGCCGTCGAGACGGGCCTGTCCGTGCACTCCACATCGCTCGGACCATTTCCGAAGATGCGCCTCGAGGCGCCCGCAACGAATTCCAACGCCAAGCTCCGCATAAAGATCGAGATCAACACCCATGAGACTTCACCGGCTCAGCCCCTGGTCGCGCTGCCGTACGAAGTGACGTCAACCTGGTTCACCGGCGAGTGCATCCTGACGACGTTCACCTCAGCCGAGCTGGTTTCGACGAAGTTGCGTGCATTGTTCCAGCGCTCCAAGGGTCGTGACGTGTTCGACTTGTGGCTCGCCCTAGAGCAACTGCGCCTTGACCCGCAGGCCATTGTCGACTGTTTCGGCCCCTACCGGCCCGAGGGGTACACCGCATCGCGGGCGATCGACAACCTGCGTGCGAAGCTCAAGGTTTCGGGCTTCCGGGAGGACCTGTCATTGCTCGTCACCGCCCTGCCGGACGGGTACGACATCGATACGGCCAGTGAGTTGATCATCGATTCGCTTCTCAGCAAGGTGCCCGGCTAAGACGCGAGCCTCGCCGCGCAATCGGCGTGACCGCCACTGCGGTGGATTAGCCGCGGTTAATAGCTGTACGAACGAGTTGGGCTGTGATCTCACCAAGTGATAGTTCAGCGGCAGCGAGGGACTGCGGGAACAATGACGTCTCGGTCATGCCGGGGGCGACATTTACCTCGAGGAACCACGGCGTGCCAGCTGCATCAACTATGAGATCGGTGCGCGACCAGTCACGTAGGCCGAGGGCCTTATGGGCAGTAAGTGCAACATCAGCACAGCGCTGGGCAACATCAGCAGAAAGCCTTGCCGGCACGAAAAACTCAGTAGTACCAGCGGTATAGCGGGCAGTGTAGTCGTAAATCTGACCCATCGGGACGATCTCAGCGAGGGGTAAAGTTTGCGGACCGGTTGGGGTATCGAGCACCGAAACAGCGACCTCAACTCCTTGGACCCAACTCTCCATCAAGGCGACATCGCTATAGGCGAATGAGCCGACCATCGCAGCGGGGAATTGCGCAGCCTCGTGAACTAAAGCAGCACCAAGTGCTGAGCCACCCTTTGTTGGCTTAACAATCAAAGGCAGGCCAACGGCGTCGAGCACGGCAGCGAGCACCTCACTGGCACCAAGCTCGCGAAATGTTGAATGCGGCAGCGCAACCGCGGCGGGGGTACTAACCCCAGCATTAGTTAGCAGTGTCTTTGCCACCGGCTTATCAAAAGCGAGCCGGCAGGCGGCTGCTATTGAACCCACGAATGGGATGTTTAACGAATGCAACACATCTCGGAGGGCACCGTCTTCACCGGCGGCCCCGTGCAGCACCGGTATTACACAATCGGGGGCCTGCGCACGCAGCCTGGCAAGCAGTGTTGTATCAACATCGGATTCAATTACCTCAAAGTCAGTAGCTGCCCGCAGGGCTTTGGCGACCCGACGGCCTGAACGCAGCGAAACATCACGCTCAGGTGAAAGACCACCTGCGAGAACTACAACCTGCATACCCTTTACCGCAGATCCGGTGCTGGCATGGATGAACCTCCAGTGGGATGCAGCCCACTGGTGGTACCGAAAGTATTAGCCAATTCAAGCTCACCTTCAACGACGGCTGCCAGCCGGCGCACACCTTCGCGAATTCGATCAGGTTCTGGGTAGCAGTAGGAAAGGCGCAAGTTCTGTCGGCCCTGACCATCAACATAAAAACCAGTACCGGGCACGTAGGCAACAAGTGCCGCAATTGCTCGAGGCAACATGGCCGTTGCGTCCAAGCCATTTGGCAAAGTGAGCCAGGAGTAGAAACCACCGGCGGGGATAGTCCAGGTGGTGCCTTCGGGCATCATCGCCTGCAGTGATTCCAGGAGCGCATCGCGGCGATCTCGGTAGAGCTCACGGAAAACTTTGACCTGTTGACGCCACGGCTGGGTGGATAAGTACTCCGAGATTGTCAACTGGGCGAAGTTGGACGGGCACAGCACAGCGGATTCTGCAGCCAGAACCAATTTCTCACGAACCCCGTGCGGGGCAACAGCCCAACCAACACGAAGGCCAGAGGCGATGGTCTTGGAGAATGAGCCGAGGTAGATGACCCCATCGGCGTCGTCAGCGCGCATCGCACGCGGCACCGCACCATCAAAGCCGAGCAACCCGTAAGGGTCGTCTTCAAGAACTAAAATCCCCGCCTGTTGAGCGATGGCCAAAATTTCAAGTCGACGCTGGGCGCCCTGTGATACACCGGCTGGATTATGAAAGGAGGGAATGGTGTAGAGCATCTTGATGCGTCGACCCGAGGCCCGCACGCGCAAAATTGCCTCACTCAAGGCCGCAGGTACCAAGCCTTCATCGTCCATAGTTACATGCTCAACACCGCATTGGTAGGCACGGAAAACCCCGAGCGCTCCGACATAGGACGGTGCTTCAACCAAGATCACGTCGCCGGGATCACAAAAAACGCGAGTGACTAAGTCCAAGGCCATCTGCGAACCTGTCGTAACGACGATGTCGTCGGGGTGCGCCACCACACCGACATCGTGCATCACGTCCAAGATCTGTTCACGTAGCACGACATCGCCTTGCCCCGAGCCATATTGAAGGGCTTGAGCACCCCGCTCCAAGAGCAGGTTTTTTACCGTCTCGGCGATCTGCTCCAGGGGCAGAGCCTGGACAAATGGCATTCCACCGGCCAACGAGACAACTTCGGGGCGGGAAGCCACCGAAAACAGCGCCCGGATTTCGGAGGCAGCCATGCCGTGGGTTCGCTCCGCATAGGAGTCAACCCAAGGATCTAGCCGGGAGCCGGTCATAGCGCCTTACGATAGGCCACATGATGCGGATCCTCGGCTGGGCACTGCTCCTATTGGGGGTTGGGGTACTAGGCGGGTTCATTGGCCGGCTGGTCTGGCCGCACCCCGCGGCACCTCACTCCCTCCCGGGGGCTAATCCGGGTACTAGGCCGGATAAGGCATAAACCTTAGGTCGGTGCCCCCGTGGTAGTATCGAATTAGATACATGGGAGGTAACCGTGCCAACACTGATCTCAGACGCAAGGCGCGCATCGGGCTTGTCGCAGTCGCAGGTGGCCCTACTTGCTGGCACTTCACGCCCGAATATCTCCGCGTACGAACACGGTCACCGCAGCCCTACTTTGGACACCCTGGAGCGTCTGCTAGCGGCCAACGGTCAGCACTTGGTGGCGGTGCCGTTGCCAAACTTCACTCAATACTTGGATCGACGTGGAAAGCCGTTCTTCGTCCCAGACCAGTTGCCGCAACTTCCCCCTGCCACCGCGCTCGCCACGGTCATACTCCCGCTCCATGTCGATTGGTCCACCCCGGGTAAACGTCGTGATCTATCAGACAGGCAGCAACGGATGCTTGCCTATCAAATACTGTTAAGTGAAGGTGAGCCAAGCGACATCGTAGCTTTGGTAGATGGGAACCTGTTGATAGATATCTGGGCGGAAGTACACCTGCCCGAAGCAATCCGTTCCGCTTGGCAGCCACTTATCGAGAGAACATTTTCTAGCGAAGCAGTATGAGTGAAGTTCCGCACGTTTCTGACTTTCAAATCGAAATAGTGCGCCTACTCTTTTCCCTTCCTGAGTCCTCCTCATTCCTCTTAGTGGGAGGCATGGCCCTCTTGGCACAAGGAATGAGTGTTCGACCCACTGAAGACGTGGAGGCATTTACTGCAATTCCAGGTGATGTCCAAATCGCACGGGCAGCATTTGAGTCGGAAGTCCTTAAGCGCAATTGGCGGATAGATGTGCGCAGGTCAACTGAGACCTTTGTACGCCTTCACGTGCACGGCCCAGAGACCGTGATAGTTGACCTTGCCCTTGACTCGCCGCCGGTGCTTCCGCCAACCATGTCTGTCCTTGGTCCGACCTTCGCACCTGATGAAATTGCGGCACGCAAACTTCTTGCACTTTTTGATCGGGCAATGCCACGGGATTTCGTTGATGTTTACAGCGTAACCCGACATCGTTCTACCAAAGAGCTGGTGAATTTCGCAATTGAATTAGACCCGGGGATGAACCCCGTTGTTCTGGGGTTAGCAATGCGGCAGTTGACTAGATATCGAGATGGTGACCTACCGATTCCATTGAGCGAGGTAGCCAAGATACGAGCATTTTTTGACGCGTGGGCGAGTGACTTAGCCGAAGGCGCGGACTAGCGCGGGGCGCAAAACCGCTTGAGGGCGGTTGCGATTGCCTCAGCCGATGCGTCCTGCATTTTGACATCGCTCAGCCTGCCCGCATCCATCGGGTTGGATAGGTAGCCGAGCTCGACACGAACGGCTGGAACCCGAGTAAGTCGCAGTAGATCCCACGTGCGCGGTTGGGTTCGGCAGTCAATGGCGAAGGTACGCCGACAAAGTTCTTCCTGGATGAGCTCAGCCAACGCTCGCCCATTTGCGGAGTGCGGGCCGCCATCTGGTGCACCGAAATAGAAGGTGGCGGCACCGGCCGGCACCTTGCTCTCGACTTGAGTAACGTGAATTGAAATAACGAGATCCGCACCAGTGCGATTGGCGAAGTCGGCTCTTTCGGCTTCATCCATGGCTTTTGCTCGCTGCGCGCTGCGGGTGAGTAAAACCTGGGTGCCAAGGGCCGCTAGGCGCCCCTCGACTCGCTCCGCGACCGATTGGCAGATATTTTCACCAAGGTCATTTCCCGGATCAATGAGCACTACTCTATCGGCGATGCCGGTTTGCAGTGAAGCCATGTGGACCTTCTCCCGCAGCCGCTCGGGGTTGCCGCCGCTAACTGTCCGCATTAGGCGGTCGAAGGCTTTAAAGCATTCAGGGCCGCAAATACCGTCGGTCGCTAAGCCAACCCCTCGCTGTAGTTCCCGTAGCGCAAGATCAGTGTTGGTGCCGAAGAAGCCATCGGCGCGCCCACTATTAAATCCAAGCTCATTAAGTCGACGTTGAAGTTCGGCAACATCATCACCCGTCATCAGATGCCCTGGCACAAAACGCAACACACGGTCACCGAGTTGCCAACGCGCCTCATCAAGTCGGCGGAACGTTTGCGGGCCGACAATTCCGTCGACAGTTAAGCCACGTTCCTGCTGAAAGGTGCGGACTGCAATGTCTAGGTCATCATCAAAGACATCGTCCGGATTCGCATTACTATCCGTTGGATTTTGGGTCGGGGAAAACTGGAGGAGACCCAGATGCGCGAGCCGTGCGCGCACCTCCGCGACGGCCGCCCCGGTATCACCGCGGCGGATTACCACTACAGATACGGCGCCAGATCAGCGAGTAGCGCCGCCTTGGGCTTCGCACCGATGATTGACTTAACGACTTCGCCACCCTGATAGACATTTAGGGTTGGGATGGAGGTAATGCCATAACTGGCTGAGGTTTGTGGGTTCTCGTCGACATTTAACTTCGCGACCACAATGCTGTCGTTCTCGCTTGCGATCTCCTCCAGGATCGGCCCAACCATGCGGCAGGGCCCGCACCACTCGGCCCAAAAATCCACGATGACCGGCTTGTCACTTTGCAGTACGTCGGCGGCGAAACTTGCATCCGAGACCTTGATGGTCGCGCCCATGATGTTCTCCTTTGTTGTTGAGGTTCAGCCTACTCGGCAGCGGCTAGATACCGCTCAGCGTCCAGAGCCGCCGCGCAACCGGTGCCGGCCGCCGTAATGGCCTGGCGATAGGTGTGATCCACGAGGTCTCCGCACGCAAATACCCCAGGAGCCGAAGTGCGGGTTGACGGCGCATCGACGATCACATACCCGGCCTCGTCGAGGGCGACTTGACCCGGCAATAACTCAGAGCGTGGGTCGTGGCCGATAGCGACGAATAGCCCGGTCACTGCAAGTTCACGGGTCTGGCCGGTGTTGGTATCACGCAGCACCAGACCGGAGACTTTCGCATCGCCGAGCACGTCGTCGACGGCACTGTTCCAGGCAAACCGCATTTTCGGATTACTAAGCGCGCGCTCTTGCATGATCTTGCTGGCACGCAGGCCATCGCGACGATGGATGAGCGTCACGGTGTTGGCGAAGCGGGTCAAGAAGGTGGCCTCTTCCAATGCGGAGTCACCACCACCGACAACCGCGATGTCTTGATCGCGAAAGAAGAAACCATCGCAGGTCGCGCACCACGAAACCCCATGGCCGGAAAGCCGTTTTTCATTTGGTAAACCGAGTTCGCGATAGCCAGAACCCATGGCCAAAATCACCGACTTAGCGGTGAAGGTGCGACCGGAGCCGTCGGTCACTGACTTGATATCGCCGGCTAGATCGACAGCCGTTACGTCATCGGTGATTAACTCCGCACCGAACCGATCGGCTTGCGCGCGCATGCTCTCCATCAGTGCCGGGCCCATGATGCCCTCGGCGAAACCTGGAAAGTTCTCTACCTCGGTGGTGTTCATGAGTGCACCTCCCGCGGTAACCGCACCCTCGAACACCAGGGGCTTTAGTTGGGCCCGTGCGGCATAAACCGCCGCCGTATAGCCGGCCGGACCTGAACCAATAATGATGACTTCACGGAGCTCACTCACAATTAACCTTTCGCGAAAACAGTGTCCCTGATGGTAACGATCTTAGGGCACTGATTGTTCCGCGAGTTCCAGCTCCAAGGGCATCAGTATCGAAGGACCACTTTCACCGCAGTCGAGCCCGACCACCCAAGCCTTAAACTTCTTTGACGGGGTGAGGTCCAAGATCAAGGCAATCTCTTGCTGCTCAAACATGGCTCGGTCAATTACCACGGTGCCAACATCCCCGGGTTCGATCAGGGCAGCGATACAAGCCTTGATGGTTTCGACCTTGGCGGTGAACCCGGTGTTGCCTTCAATCAAATTTTCGGGGCTTTCTTGGATAATGGAGGCCATCGCGCTGGCATCGGCTACCCCGATGCGCTCAAAGAGATCACCAATTTGATCCTGCATGGTGGTGCGCGTGTAGTTCGCTCCGCTGGCTATCACCTGACGGGCGGGCATCGTTTCACCGGAAACCCCGAGACTCGTCTTGAGTTTGGTTTGGTCGGCCTCAGCCGCTGCCGGGGCCCCGGCAACACCGGCTTCAGCAACCACGACCTCCGGGCTGGGTGTGCGCACGGCCTGCACCACCACCCCCACGGCGATAGCAGCAACCGAGGCGGCCACCAGCCCGCTCACCCAACGGCTGCGGCGCCGCGGCGACATCGCTAGCACGGTGGCTAGCGGTCCGCCGGAAACCAACGGGGCCTCGGCCCTGATGGCATCGCTCAGCCGGTCCCAGATCGCCGCCGGCATGGCCTCGGCCGGCTGCACTTGATCTGGGCCCAAGAAGGCAAGTTCAGCCAATGTCTCATCGAACAATG
>Ga0247834_1002894_pt1:0-10000 | contig 24552 bp, 16 predicted proteins | sample LaCruzMarch2015__8_FD_187118 | JGI IMG/M metagenome (GOLD analysis project Ga0247834, IMG submission 187118) | Freshwater microbial communities from meromictic Lake La Cruz, Castile-La Mancha, Spain - LaCruzMarch2015_12m | ecosystem: Environmental > Aquatic > Freshwater > Lake | place...
CCGGCCTTATCTGGTCTCCATCCCGTCAAACCCCGCCCTGGCCTGGACGGCCGCGCGCCAGGTCAAACAGGTCGAGGACACCCGCACCCTCTATGTCGACGCCGCCACCGGCACCGTCCGCGCCGACATCCGCTACGACCAGTTCGGCGTGGGTGCCAAGGCCTTCGAATGGGGCATCGCTGTCCATCAGGGCACCCAGTACGGCTGGATCAATCGCTATCTGATGCTGGGCGGCTGTATCGCCGTCTGGCTGCTGGGGATCAGCGGCATCATCATGTGGTGGAAGCGTCGCCCGCCGAACCTCGCGAAAGGCCGTATCGGCGCGCCCGAAGCCCCGCCCGGTCCGCGCGTCCGTGCCGCCGTCCTCGGCATCGTCCTGCCGCTCGCCATCCTCTACCCCCTCACCGGTCTCAGCCTGATCGCCGCCCTGGCGATCGAACGGGCCGCCACCCTCGTGCGCCGCCGTTTCCACGCCCGCGCCGCAAGGACTTCATGATGAAACGCCTGCTGATCCCCGCCGCCCTGCTGGCATTGACGGCCTGCAACCAGACCCCGGTGCCGGAGGCCCCCGCCGTCGTCACGACCACGGACGCCCTGTGCCGGCCCACCCCCAATGGCCGCCCCATGACCGGCTGCTACCTGACCCTGACCGCCAGCCGCGATGACCGCCTCATCGCGGTCTCCAGCCCGATCGCCGGCGAGGGGCAGATCCACGAGATGAAGGTCGCTGACGGCATGATGTCGATGGCCGAGCTGGAAGACGGACTGGTCTTGCCCGCCGGAGAGGCCGTCGCGCTCCGGCCCGGCGGCAACCACATCATGCTGATGGCCCTGAAACAGCCGCTGGCCGAGGGCGAGCAGGTCTCCCTGACCCTGACCTTCGAGCACGCCCCGCCGATGGGCATCCGCGCCATCGTCGGACAGCCGCCGGCCAAGGCCGCCGCCCGGCAACCGTAACGGCTGATGGTGACCAACGCCGGCCGCACGGTCCTCCCTACCCCTCCACCATCCTTCGGATGGTCCCCCTCCCCATTCGCTGCGCGAACAGGCAGGAGACACCGACTGCTCACAATCCGCTGATTGTCAGCATATCCCGCCCTGCCAACCCTCTGATTCCACGACCCTTCCCAAAAAATCAGCGTCATCAGCCATCATGACCGGGACCCGTGTCAGACTCCTGCCCATCCCGTCGGTGGGGAGGGCGTCGGATCCAGCGCCCCGATGTCGGCGGGCTGTGGTCGAGCGATGAAGCCCGGGGGAAGGATACCCCGGGGGTCCTTGCGGAGGTCGATGGATGGCCTCCGCCTGCTCGCCGCGCGCTTCCTGTGCGGGCCGCTGTCTCATGTCCGCCGCGCGCCGACGGCAGCAATGTCATCGGCGGTGATCCGGTAAGGCCCGAAGCAAGGGCCGCCAGCCGGAGGGCGCGTGGAAAACGGCTGCGCGGGGCAGGTCTGCTTCGTCGAAACGGTAAAACTATCAAAGCACCGGGCGAGGCCCGGCCGCCCCGCGCCCTCCCCGCACCGCCGCGAAAGCAGGCGGCGAAGAGTCATGGGTGATTGGTGATTGGTGGCTGGTGATTGGTGGCTGGTGATTGCGGCCCCCCTGGCGGCGGAAGGGCGGCGCGGTCAGCGCCGTCGCACAACCGCCGGCCAACCACCAACCACCAATCACCAACCACCCGCCTCGCCGTCCCTCCCCACTTCGGGGCAGTGTGACGCTTCTCCGCCCGCCGCCAAAAGGCTATCAGCCCCCCATGACCCTGCCCCACGCCCTCTCCGGCCTGTCCGACATCGCCGCCGACTACGACCTCCTGCTCTGCGACGTCTGGGGCGTGATCCATAACGGCCGTGAAAGCTGGCCAGGGGCCTGCGCCGCCCTGACCCGGTTCAACCGCGACCACGGAAAGGTGGTCCTGATCTCCAACTCGCCGCGTCCCGCGCCGGGCATGATCCAGCAGATGGACCAGCTCGGCGTGCCGCGGGACTCCTGGGGCGCGGTCGTCACCTCGGGCGACGCCACCCGCGTGGAACTGGGCAAACGCGCGCCCGGCCCGGCCTGGATCATCGGGCCCGACCGCGACTGGCCTCTCTATGATGGTCTCGGCCTCGAGGTTGCCGGGGAGGCCGCCGACGCCGCCTTCATCGCCGTCACAGGCATGATCGATGACGAGACCGAAACGCCCGCGGACTACCGCGAACGCCTCTCCGCCGGCGTCGCGCGCGACCTCGAAATGATCTGCGCCAACCCCGACCGGGTGGTCCAGCGTGGCGACAAGCTGATCTGGTGCGGCGGCGCGCTCGCTGAGCTTTACGAGAGCCTGGGCGGTCGCGTCACCATGGCCGGCAAGCCCTTTGATCCCATCTATGAGCTGGCCCTGGCCGAGGGCGAGCGGCTGCTCGGCCGCCCGGTCGATCGCGCTCGCGTCCTGTGCATCGGCGACGGCGTCATCACCGATGTGCTCGGCGCCGACAAACAGGCCCTCGACTGCCTGTTCATCGCCCAAGGCATACACGGCGACTCCGCCCGCGGGCCCGACGGTCGGCTCGATCCGGCACGCGCGGCGGACCTGCTGAAGGCCGAGGCGACCCACGCCCGCTACGCCGCCCTGGATCTGGCCTGGTGAGTCCGGCCATTCCAGCTTCCGCTCGCCTCGGCCGGCCTCCAAAAAATGGCCCACGCCGGGGCAAATCGCGCTAAGGCCGGGCCATGACCGAACTTGTGACGAAACATCCCTCCGGCGGCTACATCCTCGAGGAACTCCACGTCGGCATGACGGCGGAGACCCACATCCTCGTCACGGAACAGCGCATCCAGCAGTTCGCCGACGCCTCGGACGACTACAATCCGGTGCATATGGACGAGGCCTTCGCCTCGAAAACCGCCTATCGCGGCCGCATCGCCCACGGCCTGCTGACCGCCTCCTTCGGCTCGGCCGTGGTCGGCACCATCCTGCCCGGTGCCGGTGCCATCTATCTGACCCAGACGCTCGGTTTCCACATGCCGGTGCGGATCGGCGAGACCGTTCTGGTGCGCGTCAGCGTCAAATCCGTCGATCCGGAAAGCGCCCGCGTCGAACTGGATTGCGAAGGCTTCGTCGGGGACAAGCGGGTCATGGACGGCGTCGCCCTGGTCCGCGTCCCCCGCCGCCGGCGCCCCGCGAAAGACTGACTTGGTCCAGATCGTCCCCGACTGGCGCGACCTGCCTGACCGGCTGCGCGGCGCGGCCGTCGCCATCGGTGCCTTCGACGGCGTTCATCGCGGCCATCAGGCGGTGATTGCCGAGGCCCGGGGTGCCGCTGATCGCCTCGACGTTCCGCTCGCCGTGGTCAGTTTCGCCCCCCACCCCCGCCGGTGGTTCCAGCCCGAGGCCGCGCCCTTCCGTCTGATGACGCCGGCCCAGGTGGCGCGTGCCATGGCCCCGCTCGGCGTCGACCGCCTCCATCTCCTGCCCTTCGACGCCACCATGGCCGCCATGACCGACACGGCCTTCGTCGGACAGGTTCTGTGCGGGCCTCAAACAGCGCGAAGCGCGGCAGGCCAACATGACGGCCTCGGCATCCGCCACGCCGCCGTCGGCTTCGACTTTTCTTACGGCAAGGGCCGCACCGGCTCGGCCGAGGGGCTGCGGCGGCAAGGCGACGCCCTGGGCTTCGGCGTCACCGTGGTCGATCGCATCGATGACGGCGACGGACTGAAACTGTCCTCCTCCGGGGTTCGCGAGGCGCTCAAGGCCGGCGACATGCCCCGCGCCGCCGCCATCCTGGGCCGCCCCTTCGCCATCGAGGGCGAGGTCATCCACGGCGACAAGCGCGGCCGCACCATCGGCGTCCCCACCGCCAATGTGTCGATGGGCGACTACATGCGCCCCGCCTATGGCGTCTATGCGACCCGCACCCGCCTGCCGGACGGCCGCGTGATCGACGGCGTCGCCAACCTAGGCGTCCGTCCCATGTTCGAGATTGACCAGCCCCTGCTCGAGGTCTGGCTGTTCGACTTCGACGGCGACCTCTACGGCCAGACGATCGAGACCGAACTGGTTGCCTTCCTGCGTGGCGAAATGGCCTTCGACGGCCTCGACGCGCTGAAGATCCAGATCGCCGCCGACGCCGCCGCGGCCCGCGAGGCGCTCAGCTGATCGCGGCCATCAGCTGTTCGGTCAGGGCCGGGCGTCCCGGAACCAGAACGTCCGAGACCCTCCACATCGGGCCTTCCTTGACCAGTTTCAGCGTCTGCCGTTTGGTCTCACCCATATTGGTAAACACGACAGCCGCCTCGGCCGTCTGAGGGTCCGACGACGTCACCGTCACCGAGACTAGGGTGAAATCCCCGCTGTCCTGGCAGTCGCAGATCGGATTGTAGTTCAGCGTCGGCACCTCGCCCGCCGCCTTGGCGAAATCGGCTCCGATCATGGCATTGAGCATCCGGCCATAGATCGGCTCCTGCCCCGGCCGCAGCGGCTCCCCCATACTGGCCCCCGGCGTGGCATGGACGGCATAAAGCGCCCGTACAAATTCCTCAGGTCCGACCCGCGCGGCCGCATAGATCGCAGGGCGGCCCGGCGGCAGGGCGGCGGGCGCATCGGCCGGCCCGGACGCGCCTTCACCCGAAGGCGAACAGGCAGCGAGACCGACGAAAACAGCGGCGGCAATCAGGACATGACGCATCGGAACCCTCCCATGAGCCGGGGACTATCCCGCCAGTGGCCCGGACTGGCAATCCCGGCTGGCGTCCGCCCCACCCCGTCTGCTAGACCGTCCCCACCATGACCGTCCGCGTGCTTCGCCCGATTTCGATTAGCCGCCCGGCGTAGCGCCCAGGGCCACGGCCCCGTGCACGCCGGGATATCGAGACCGACGCGAACGATCACCCAACGACGACGAAACGAGACTTCATGGCCGAATCCCCCAAAAACGGCGAAGACACGCCCACCGGTCGCGACTATCGCGAAACCGTCTTCCTGCCCGAGACGCCCTTCCCCATGCGCGGTGGACTGCCGCAGAAGGAACCCGCGATCATCGAGGCGTGGGGCGACCTCTATTCGACCCTCCGCAAGCAACGCCAGGCCGAAGGCGCGCCCCTTTACGTTCTCCACGACGGCCCCCCCTACGCCAACGGCGACATCCACATCGGCCACGCGCTGAACAAGACGCTGAAGGATTTCGTGGTCCGCAGCCGCTTCCTGCTGGGCCATGACGTCGACTACGTCCCCGGCTGGGACTGCCACGGCCTGCCGATCGAGTGGAAGATCGAGGAACGCTACCGCTCGCAGGGCAAGCGCAAGGACGAGGTCTCCAAGGCCGAGTTCCGTCAGGCCTGCCGCGAATACGCCACCGGCTGGATCGATGTGCAGCGCGAACAGTTCAAACGGCTCGGCATCCTCGGCGACTGGGACAATCGCTACGCCACCATGGACTTCACGACCGAAGCGGCCATCGTCGCGGAGTTCCACAAATTCAAGAATTCGGGTCAGCTCTACCGCGGCTCCAAGCCGGTCATGTGGTCGCCGGTCGAGCGCACCGCCCTGGCCGACGCCGAGATCGAATACCACGACCACGTCAGCCCGACGGTCTGGGTCAAATTCCCGGTCACCGGCGCGACCGATGCGCATCCCGACGACCTGCTGGCCTTCCGCCATGCCAATCCGTCGGTGGTCATCTGGACCACCACGCCCTGGACCATCCCGGCCAACCGGGCCATCAGCTACGGTCCCGAGATCGCCTATGGCCTCTATGAGGTCACGGCCATGGAGACCGGGCTGGAGTTCGAGCCCTGGGCCAGGCCCGGCGACCGGCTGATCGTTGCCGACAAACTGGCCGAAGACGTCTTCCGCGCTGCGAAAATCGCCGGCTGGACCCGCGTCGACGACCTCAATCCGTCCGGCCTCGAGTGCGCCCACCCGCTGGCGGCGCTCGCGCCCGGCTATGGCTTCTCCGTGCCCCTGCTCGCCGGCGACCACGTCACCGACGACGCCGGCACCGGCTTTGTGCATACCGCCCCCGGCCACGGCGCGGACGATTTCGAGGTCTGGAAGGCCCACGGCCATCATGAGGTGCCGGACACCGTCGACCCCGACGGAGCCTACTACGATCACGTTCCCCTGTTCGCCGGCCTCAAGGTGCTGGAGACCGAGGGCAAGAAGACCGGCAAATTCGGCTCCGCCAACCCGGCCGTGATGGACAAGCTGATCGAGGCCGGCACCCTGCTGGCCCGCGGCCGGCTGGAGCATTCCTACCCCCACAGCTGGCGCTCCAAGGCCCCGATCATCTTCCGGAACACTCCGCAGTGGTTCATCCGCATGGATGCGGCGCTGGACGATCGTGGCACCCTGCGCGATCGCGCGCTGGAGGCCATCGACAAGACCGACTTCCACCCCGAGGCCGGACGCAACCGCATCCGGTCCATGGTCGAGGGCCGCCCGGACTGGCTGATCAGCCGCCAGCGCGCCTGGGGCACGCCGCTGGCCATGTTCGTCGACAAGCAGACGGGCCAGCCGCTGCACGACCCGGCCGTCGACGCCCGCATCACCGCCGCGATCGCCGAAGGGGGCGCTGACGCCTGGTTTACCCGTCCCGACGCCGACTTCCTCGGCGCGCATGACCCGGCCCGGTTCGAAAAGATCGAGGACATCCTCGACGTCTGGTTCGACTCCGGCTGCACCCACGCCTTCACGCTCGAAACGCGCGACCCGGCCCATGGCTATACCGGCGACCGCCCCTCGCACTGGCCGGCGGACCTCTATCTCGAAGGCTCCGACCAGCATCGCGGCTGGTTCCAGTCCAACCTGCTCGAAGGCTGCGGCACCCGCGGCCGCGCCCCCTATGACGCCGTCCTGACCCACGGCTTCACCCAGGACGAGAACGGGGAGAAGATGTCCAAGTCGAAGGGGAATACGACCGACCCCGCGACCATCATCAAGGAATCCGGTGCCGACATCCTGCGGCTCTGGGTCTCGCTGGTCGACTATGCCGAGGACCAGCGGATCGGGAAACAGATCCTGCAGACCACGGTCGACGCCTATCGCAAGCTCAGGAACACCGTCCGCTATCTGCTCGGCGCCGTTGTCGGCTTCGACGAGGCTGAATACCTGCCGCTCGACCAGATGCCGCCGCTCGAGAGATTCATCCTGCACCGGCTGTGGGAACTCGATCGCGACGTCCGCAAGGCCTATGCCGACTACCGCTTCCAGGACGTGGTCCGGCCGGTGCTGGAATTCTGCTCCAACGACCTGTCGGCCCTCTATTTCGACATCCGCAAGGACAGCCTCTACTGCGACCGCCCCGACGCGATCCGCCGTCGGGCGGCCCGCACCGTCATGCATGAGGTCTTCATGCGCCTCACCGCCTGGCTGGCCCCCCTGACCCCCTTCACCATGGAAGAGGCGTGGGCCACGCGCTACCCGGACGGGGGCTCCAACTGCGCCCGTGTTATCCCGGAGACGCCGGTGGCTTGGCAGGATCCCAGCGAGAAGACCCGCTGGAAGGCAATCGAACGCGTCCTTCTGGTAACCAACGGGGCTCTCGAGATTGATCGTCGTGAAAAGCGGATTGGCACCGGCCTCGACGCCGCCCTCACCGTCTATGTGACCGACGGACAGATCGCATTCGCCTTCGAGGGCTTCGACCAGCAGGAGATCGCTGACATCTTCCGTGTGAGCCAGGTCCAGCTTGTTCAGGGCTCACCGCCGGCAGACGCGTTCCGGATGTCGGATGTCATCAATGTCGCTGCGGTCGTGCAACCCATCACGGACCACCCCAAATGCGCCCGCTCATGGCGGCGCGTGCCGGACGTCGGCTCCGACCCCGCCTATCCCGGGCTCAGCGCCCGCGACGCGGACGCCGTGCGGTGGTGGGACACGCAGCGGGGATGACGGGCGTGCCATAAGCCTTGGCTCACTGGCGCCCGTGGTTGGGTGCCAGTGAGTTTCAAGTCCGGCCATGCTCAAGACAACAAAAAGCCCCGCCGGCGAAACCGGGCGGGGCTTTCAGATCTTGGGTGCGGGAGCAGGATTTGAACCTGCGACCTTCAGGTTATGAGCCTGACGAGCTACCGGGCTGCTCCATCCCGCGGCAAACGGTAGTGTAAGGGAAGAGCTGTTCGAGATAACGGGCGACGGCCCGTAATACAATCATCTATCCGTCTGGTAGACCCGGCGGCGACCTACTCTCCCACGCCTTGAGACGGAGTACCATCGGCTCTGGAGGGCTTAACGACCGAGTTCGGAATGGGATCGGGTGGGGAACCTCCGACATAGCCACCAGGTCAACCAGGCGGATAGACGATTGTGAGAAGACATTGTCAGTCTCGGTGAATAACCGAGTAAAAATCGAATGAGTTTTGCTGAGAAACGATCAAGCCGATCGGATTATTAGTACCAGTAAGCTTCATGGGTCGCCCCACTTCCACACCTGGCCTATCAACGTGGTAGTCTTCCACGATCCTCAGCGAAGCCTTGTTTTGAGGTTAGTTTCCCGCTTAGATGCTTTCAGCGGTTATCTATTCCATACATAGCTACCCTGCTGCACAACTGGCGTCATGACAGGTCCACCAGAGGTATGTCCATCCCGGTCCTCTCGTACTAGGGACAGATCCTCTCAAGCTTCGAACACCCACGGCAGATAGGGACCAAACTGTCTCACGACGTTCTGAACCCAGCTCACGTACCACTTTAAATGGCGAACAGCCATACCCTTGGGACCTGCTCCAGCCCCAGGATGTGATGAGCCGACATCGAGGTGCCAAACTTTGCCGTCGATATGGACTCTTGGGCAAAATCAGCCTGTTATCCCTAGAGTACCTTTTATCCGTTGAGCGATGGCCCTTCCACGCGGGACCACCGGATCACTATGGCCGACTTTCGTCTCTGCTCGACTTGTCAGTCTCGCAGTCAGGCGAGCTTATGCCATTGCACTCGACGAGCGATTTCCGACCGCTCTGAGCTCACCATCGCGCGCCTCCGTTACACTTTAGGAGGCGACCGCCCCAGTCAAACTACCCACCACGCCATGTCCCGGGACCGGATAACGGCCCTCGGTTAGACGTCAACGACAGTAAGGGTGGTATTTCAAGGATGACTCCGCCAGAGCTGGCGCCCCGGTTTCATAGTCTCCCACCTATCCTACACATACGGTCGCTAACGCCAAGGCGAAGCTATAGTAAAGGTTCATAGGGTCTTTCCGTCTGACCGCGGGAACCCCGCATCTTCACGGGGAATTCAATTTCACTGAGCCTGTGCTGGAGACAGTGGGGAAGTCGTTACGCCATTCGTGCAGGTCGGAACTTACCCGACAAGGAATTTCGCTACCTTAGGACCGTTATAGTTACGGCCGCCGTTTACCTGGGCTTCAGTTCGACGCTTTCACATCTCCCTTTAACCTTCAGGCACCGGGCAGGCGTCAGACCCTATACGTCGCATTGCTGCTTCGCAGAGCCCTGTGTTTTTGCTAAACAGTCGCTACCCCCTGGCTTGTGCCACTCAGTCCAGCTTGCGCTGGGTGAGTCACGCTTATTCCGAAGTTACGCGTGCAATTTGCCGAGTTCCTTCAGCACAGTTCTCTCAAGCGCCTTGGTATGCTCTACCTGACCACCTGTGTCGGTTTCGGGTACGGTCTCTGCTAGAGTTATTTCCAGGGACAACTTCGCTGCCGGGACAATCCAATAAGCCCCGACAACTTACGCCATCCGTCACTTCTAGCTGGTGCAGGAATATTTACCTGCTTCCCATCGACTACGCTTTTCAGCCTCGCCTTAGGGGCCGACTAACCCTGCGCAGATTAGCTTTACGCAGGAACCCTTGGTCTTTCGGCGACAGTGTTTCTCACACTGTTTATCGTTACTCATGTCAGCATTCTCACTTCCGATACCTCCAGCCAGGCTCACGCCTGACCTTCACCGGCTTACGGAACGCTCCGCTACCGCTCGCTTACGCGAACCCATATCTTCGGCGCATGGCTTTAGCCCCGTTACATTTTCCGCGCAGGATCGCTTGATCAGTGAGCTGTTA
>Ga0247834_1002894_pt1:15000-24552 | contig 24552 bp, 16 predicted proteins | sample LaCruzMarch2015__8_FD_187118 | JGI IMG/M metagenome (GOLD analysis project Ga0247834, IMG submission 187118) | Freshwater microbial communities from meromictic Lake La Cruz, Castile-La Mancha, Spain - LaCruzMarch2015_12m | ecosystem: Environmental > Aquatic > Freshwater > Lake...
CCCATATGGGCCCAGCCCCCATGCACGAACATCGAGGTCAGCAGCCCCGGCCACCACTGCCCTGTCCAGAGCGACGACGGCCGGAACGCCAGGGACAGGCCCGCGTCAGGCAGCCCTTCCTGGATCAGGTAAAGGACCGGCATTGACCCGGCGAGCAGCACGGCAACTGCGGGCGCGTTCAGAATTCGTTCGGTGGGCGGGTGGGTCAGGTCGGTCTCCGTCGCAGGGCGCGTTCGCCCGGTCTGGCGGCAAACGTCTTCATGGCAAGTGCTTCTTAACAACCATGACCCAGATTGGCACGCAGGGTCCTTGACGGCCTGTAAACCATGTTTGCGCGAAGGTGCCCGCCATGATTGTCCGGACCAAGGCCCTCGGTGCCCTCCTCGCCATCGTTATCGGAACGCTGGCACTGCCGGCCGTGACCGCGGCGCAGTCGGCGGGATCATCCGGTATGGGGGCCTATACGGCCGGCTATGGCGGCGCGCGCTATTCCACAGCCCGCCCCCAGACCGGTTCGACACGGGACGCCAACGGCAACCGGCTGATTGTTGACGGCATCATCCGGGCCGGTGCCGGCACCTGGTCCAGCGTCAGCGGCGGGGTCTCCTCCAGCTATTCCGGGGCGGGCAGTGCAGGTGGAACGGCCATCGGTGGCTCGACCGCCATCGGCAACAGCCTGAACGTCGTCGTCCAGGGCAATCACAACACGGTCATCGTCAACTCGACCCAGACCAATAACGGCGCCGTCACCGCCGGAACCAGCCTGAACGGCACGCTGAGGCTTCCATGATCGCTGGCTCTGTTTCACGGCGTCTTAGAACGGCCGGCGTCGCCTGTGCGACGGCCGCGCTGCTGAGCGGCTGCATCTCGGCCTCGGCCAGCCCCCAGGGGCTCTACGCCACGCCCATCGGCAATGCGCCGGTCACGGCCAATCCGACCCCCTACTCGGCGGCCCTCTACTGCATGGCCGACTACGCCCGGCGCTACAACCTGCCCTCACCCCGTATCGCTGTCGGCCGGATTGCGGACTACACCGGCACGGTCTCGGCCGACGGCGGCCGTCAGGTCACCGGCGGGGCCTCCCTGATGGCCATGACCGCCCTGGCCAAGGCCGGGGCCCGCATGATCGAACGCTATGACACCTCCGTCTCCGAGATGGAGCTGCGCTACGCCAACAACCGCCTGATCGGAGATGATGGCCCCGGCGGTGCTGAGGATGTTCAGTATCGCCGCATCCTCGCGGGTTCGGTGCCCGGCACGGACTTCTACATCATCGGCGGCATCACCGAGGTAAACTACAATATCCGCTCGGGTGGCTTCGACATGGCGGCAGGCCAGGTCAACAGCGACGCGCCCCTGTCGACGGCCTTCGCGGGCAAGGCCTATGTCATGAACATCGGCATCGACCTCAGGCTGATCCAGACAACCACGCTCGAAGTGGTTGATGTCGTCTCCTATCAGAAACAGATCATCGGCCGGGAAATCTCCGCCGGCGTCTTTGACTTCCTTGATGGCAATGTCTTCGACATTTCGGCCGGAGACGGCGGGCTTGAGCCGGTCCAGCTGGCCGTACGCGCCCTGATCGAACGCGCGACCGTCGAGTTCATGGCCAATCTCTATGGCGCGCCGGGGCCGGAGGTCTGCCTCAACGCCGGTCCCGACCCACTCGGCGGCACAGTTGGCCCAACCGGCGGCTTCTATGCCGCCTACCCCAACACGGACACGAACAATGGCGAAACCCGCGCGGACCCGTCTCGCTGGCACGATCGCCGCGACGATGCTGTGCGCCGCAGCCGCTACTGAGGCCGCAGCCCGGAACCCACCTCAGGACGGCACGATCGTCCTGAACCAGCAACTACAACTGGGCGACGTTTTCGCCGGCCAGACGCTGAACGTCGTCGATTCCGGGGATCAGGTGACGGTCCAGAGCTCGGCCCGGGGCAACAGCGCCTCGGGCGCGGTCTACAACGGCTCGATCACGGTCCAGTCCGACCAGACCATGCAGGGCGACGCCGTCGCGACAACCGACATGAACCTCGGCGGCGACACCCGGGGTGTAGTCAACGCCACCACCCAGGCCGGCGGCAACTATCTGGCGGTCAGCGCCCGGGACGCCAGCCTGACGCTGGACGCAGCCCAGACCACCGACAACGGCCTGATCAGCGCCACCACGGAAGTCGGCGACAGCGCCGCCCGTCTGCACGCCGGTGCCGCCGTCGGGGCCTCGGCCATCTCCAACACCGTGGCCGTCTACGGCCAGACCTCGCTCGTCAGCGGCACGATCGACCAGTCCTCATCGGCCATCGTCCGATCGTTCGGCCGGATCGAGAGCCAGTACATCCCCGCCGAGGCCAGTGTGACCAGCCAGGCCATCGTCAACGCCATCGCGGTCAACAGCGACAATACCTCGGGCCAGGACCTCAGCATCGCCCAGCGCTCGTTCGGCAGCTTCATCGAATCCGAGGCCAGCGCCAATGCCGGCAATGCCTGGGACCTGGCAGCCCGCGCCCGCGCCACCGCCAACCAGGCCGTGCTCTACAATGAAGGCGGCGCGGTCGTGACCGGTTCGGACCAGCGGAACTCCAGTTTCGTCCGGGCCTCGGCCCTGACCACCGCCTATGACTATGGCCGGGCCGAGGCCTATGCGCGCGGTGCGGCCAATGATCTCACAGTCGGCAACAACGACATCTACGTCGAGATTGACAACACCCAGTTCAACACGGGCGGCGTCGATGTGGTCGCCACCTTCTCCGGCACGAACGGCTACGACGTCTCGGTCGGGGCCGATGCCGCGGGAAACAGCGTCACCGGCTATGCCTGTTCCGAATGCGACGGCCGTCTGGAAGCCGCCAACACCCAGACCAACACCGGCGATGTCTCTGCGATCGCCAACACCACCGTCGCAGGGTCGAACCGTTCGGTCATCACGGGTGCCAATGCGGTCGGAAACTCAGCCAGCTTTTACGTCTCGCGACCCGGAAATTAACTTTCAGTAACTTGAGCCTTTCCGCCCGATCGCTCACCAGTTGCGCCGGGCGTCGGCGATAGCAGTATTGCGGTCCTTCCTTTTGTCCTGCGCGGCTCCGCAAACGGGAGTTCCCGCGCCTTTCGGAAAGAGATCGAGAATGCGTTCTGCCCGCCTGTTCCTGCTCGCCGCGGCGTCCGTCGCCGTCCTGACCGCCGCCGCCCCCGCGCTCGCACAGGTCCAGCCGTCCGATCCGTGGGCGCAGGCGACCAGCGACATCCCGGCCGATACCAATGTCCGCTTCGGCGTCCTGCCCAATGGCATGCAGTATGCGGTCATGCGCAATGCGACCCCTCCCGGGCAGGCGTCCCTGCGCCTGCGCATCGATGCCGGCTCGCTGATGGAGAATGAGGACCAGCTGGGGCTGGCCCACTTCATGGAGCATATGGCCTTCAACGGGACGACCAACATCCCGGAGAATGAGCTGCTGCGCATCCTCGAGCGTCTGGGTCTGGCCTTCGGGGCCGACACCAATGCCGCGACCGGCTTTGACCAGACCTTCTACCAGCTGGAACTGCCGCGCACGAATGACGAAACGGTCGATGCGGCCCTGCGCATCATGCGCGAACAGGTCTCCGAGGCGCTGATGGACCCCGCCGCCCTGGACGCGGAACGCGGCGTCATCGAGGGCGAGGAGCGCACCCGAAACACGCCGGGGCTGCGCTCCGCCAAGGCCCAGCTGGCCCTGCTGGCTCCCGGCCAGCGCCTGTCCAACCGCTTCCCGATCGGCGATCTCAACATCATTCGCACCGCCCCACGCGAGCGGTTCGTCGAATTCTACCACGCCTATTACCGCCCGAACCGGGCCACCTTCATCGCCGTCGGCGACTTTGACGTCGATGTGATGGAGTCCAAGATCCGCGCCGCCTTCGAAAGCTGGGTGCCCAAGGGTCCGGAAGGGGCCGAGCCGGACCTCGGCACCGTCCAGCCGCGCGGCCCCCAGACCAGCATTCTGGTCGAACCCGGCGTCCAGTCCTCCATCCAGCTGAACTGGGTCCGTGCGCCCGATCTGGACCCGGACACGATCGCCGAGCGCCGCTCGAACCGGATACGCAACCTGGGTCTGGCGGTTCTGAACCGCCGGCTCGGCGAGATTTCACGTCAGGAGAACGCCCCCTTCATCGGTGCCGGCGCGGACAGCTCGACCGTGGTCGACAGCCTGGAAATCGGTGGCATCAACGCCAGCTTCAATCCGGGCGGCTGGCAGCGCGCGCTTGAGACGATCGAGCAGGAACAGCGCCGTCTGGTGCAGTTCGGTGTTTCGGAGACTGAGCTGCAACGCGAGATAACAGATACGCGCACGGCGCTTGAGAACGCCGCCAATGCGGCCGCAACCCGCACCACGCCGGGTCTGGTGAACGGCCTGCTGAACGCCGCCAACAATGAGTCCGTTTTCACGACCCCGGCGACCAACCTCGCCCTGTTCAACCAGGCGGTCGAGGGTCTGACGGCGGCTCAGGTGAACAGCGTCCTGCCACCCGTCTTCGAGGGCCAGGGCCCTGTGATTCTGGTTATCACCCCGGTCGAGATCGAAGGCGGCGCGGATGCCGTCACTGCCGCACTCCAGGGCTCGCGACAGGTGCCCGTCGCGGCCCCGGCCGCTCAGGCGCAGCTTGACTGGCCCTACGCCAACTTCGGCACCGCGACCGCACCGACGAGCCGGTCCGAGCTGGCCGCTGTCGGGGCCACGGTGGTGACCTTCCCGAACGGCGTCCGCCTGACGGTCAAGCCGACCACCTTCCGCGATGAGCAGATCCTGGTCAGCGTCCGGACCGGCCTCGGCGAACTGTCCCTGCCGACGGACCGCTCGACGCCCCTGGCTTTCGGCGGCTTCGTGTTCCAGGCCGGTGGCCTCGGCAAGCTGACGGCGGATGAGCTCAACCGCGTCCTCAGCGGCCGCATCTACAGCGTCGGCTTCGGCGCCGACGGCGATGCCTGGCAGCTGTCGGGCGCAACCCGGCCGCAGGACCTGAACCTGCAGATGCAGGTGCTGGCCGCCTATCTCACCGACCCCGGCCTGCGCCCTGCGCCGTTCCAGCAGATCCAGGCCCTGTTCCCGCAGATCATCGCCCAGCAGATGGCCACGCCGGGCGGTGCCTTCGCCATGCAGTCCGGCGAGCTGCTCGCCAGCGGCGACAAGCGCGAAGCGCTGCCGACGGCTGCGGAAGTCGCTTCCTGGACGATCGACGAGCTGCGCAGCGGCGTGACCGCCGGTCTGGCCTCCGGTCCGATCGACGTCACCATGGTCGGCGATGTCACGGTTGACGACGCGATCGCGGCCGTCGCCGGGACCTTCGGGGCCCTGCCCGCCCGTGCGCCCGCGGCCCAGCCGGCACCGGGGGCCAGCGTGCGGCGCTTCCCGGCCGGCACGCCCGAGCCGGTCGTCCTCAAACATACCGGTCCGGGTGAGCAGGGCCTGGCTTATATCGCCTGGCCGACCACCGACTCGGTCATCGATCGGACCGAGGCCCGGACGATCCAGATCCTTGGCGAGGTCATGAGCCTGCGCGCCACGGAAGAGATCCGTGAACGGCTGGCCATCGCCTATTCTCCGGGCGTTGGTGCCAGCACGTCCGATACCTTCACCGGCTACGGCTCGATCTTCGTCCAGGCCCTGACCCGCCCGGAATCGTTCACGGCCTTCTATGACGCCGTGAACGCCATTGTGGCCTCCCTCCGGGATACGCCGATCACCGAGGACGAGCTCAACCGCGCCCGACTGCCCGAGGTCGAGCGGCTCAAGCGCAGCCAGGCCGGTAACGAGTACTGGCTGGGCCAGCTGTCCGGCGTGGCTGCCAATCCGGCCGACGTCGACCAGATCCTGACCCACGTCTCCGATCTGGAGGCCATCACCGTGGCCGACATCCAGCGGGCGGCCCGTCAGTATCTGCGGGCCGAGACGGCCTGGCGCGGCGTGTCGGTCTCCGACAATCCCGCCGCCCCGGCCGCCGCCCAGTAAGCAAAAAATGGCCCCGGTCCTTGCGGATCGGGGCCAGTTTGCTTCTCAGGATCGTCGACAGAGCCGACCGTTCCACTCTGGACCGCCCCGGCTGACGCGCGGCTGAACGCCGGTGTTTGAGCCCGCGTCAGAAAACCCGGCCGCCGACCCCGCCATCCAGGGTCAGGGTCGCACCCTGCACGGCATAGCCGGCCTGCTCGACCACTTCCTCGCGGTACTCCGTGTAGGTCTCCTCGCGGACCCAGGTCAGGATTTTCACGCCGGCACCGTAACGGCGCAGCAGCGAGCGTTCGTTGCACTCGCGTTCGGCGCGCTGCGGCTTGCACTCGACGGCACCGCCGCGACCATGCCACAGGGCCTCGCCCTTGCGGCAGTCCATGGTCTCGCCGTGGCCGAAATCGATGTCGCCCGCGTACTCGGACCAGCTGATCTGGAGCCAGGTGCCGGCCAGGCAGCGGTACAGTTCGCCCTCATAATCGCCGTCCACCTCACGGTCAGGTCGCACCTGGGACGCTGGATGCGGCACATTGCGGTCGTCGATGCAGAAGGCACGGATCACGACCCGCTTCTCCTGACGCCGCCGCGCCTCATAGGGCACGCGGATGACCTGACGCACCCGATCGCCCTCGACCATCAGGCCGTTGATTGTGGTCGGATAGGGCTGGTCGACCGTCACATAGGCGGCACCGCCGCCACCGACATAGACATTGCCTCCGGCCCGGGCGTTCAGCCCTGCCCTCGCGCCGGCGTTGGCGTTGGCGTTCACATTGACATTGACGTTCAGATTGCCGCTGCCGCCGCAACACGGAGGCGGAGGCGGACTTTCGCAGCAGGGCGGCGGCGGCGGCGGCGGGGGTGGCGGCGGTGGCGGCGGTTCGCAGCAGGGCGGCGGCGGCGGTGGGCAAACCGGGCCGCACTGGGCGGCCGCCTTGTCAGCAACCAGCGTCAGGGCGAGGAACCCCGCCAGCGCCGGCAGCCATGTCATGATCCGCACCCGCATGGGCCGACCTCCCGTCAAAGTCCATGCGAACAGCGTCAGGCGCAATTCGCTTCAGCGCTCATCTGAACCGCAAAAGCATTTCGTTTCCGTTGCCTTGGGCCCGACCGGGTCACTGCCACCGGTCCGGGCCTTGCGTCGGCCCGCCCGGAGGCCAGACCATTGTTTCATCCCGACACACAGTTCCTGATCGACCATTGGACCGTCCTGTCCCGTCAGGGCAGTGCGCGCGCAGGGATTCCGGATCGCGCCGCGCTGGAGCCGCACTTGCTGGGCACGCGTCTGCCGCGCGCCTTCATTGCCGGCCGGCGCGGAGAGGAGGCCGTCATCCGCCTTGCCGGCTCATGGATTGAGGATTTCCACGCTGAACCCCTGAAGGACCGCCCCCTGCTGTCCGTCTGGCGCACCGCCTCAAGGCCGCTGGTAGCCGCGGCCATGACCCAGACGGTCCGCGAGGCCCGCCCGGTTGTGATCGCCGCTCTGGCCGGTTTTCTTTCGGCGCAGATCGAGATTGCACTGGTCCCGTTGCGCGGTCCGTCGGGTGCGGTAGACCGTATTCTGGGCCTCTATGCGCCCACGGCCACCTTCAGCCTCACGTCCGACGAGCCCCGCCTGCTCACCGCCCGCGTCTCCATCGGTGTGGGCGAAGCGTCCCGCCCCGCCCTCGCGCTCGCCGCCGTAGGAGGCCGCCGGATCGCCTGAACCCTGCGGTTCAGCCCTTGAGATCCCGCGCATAGCGCCGCCAATTCTGCACATAGTGGGCGGCGGAGGCCTTGAGCGCCTCGATCTGGCCCGGCTCGAGTTCACGCACCACCTTGCCCGGCTGGCCCATGACGAGGGAGCCGTCGGGAATCACCTTTCCCTCAGTGATCAAGGTGTTGGCCCCGATCAGACAGTTCTTTCCGATCTTCGCCCGGCCCAGCACCACCGCGCCGATACCGATCAGGGTGTTGTCGCCGATCTCGCAGCTGTGGAGCATGACCATATGGCCGACAGTGACGCCGTCGCCGATCGTCAGGGGCTCACCGGGGTCGGAATGCAACACGCTGCCGTCCTGGATATTGGTGTCCTGCCCGATGGTGATGGGGTCGTTGTCACCCCGCACCACCGCCCCGAACCAGACACTGGCGCCGGGTTTGAGAATCACGTCTCCTATCAGCGTTGCATTTGGTGCCAGCCAGTATTCGCCCTCGGGCGGAAGCTGCGGTTTCTTGTCTCCCAGACTGTAAACATTCATCAGAACACCGCCATTTCTCAAAAAATCGAGGGCTTTAAGCTCTCGTAAACCACGTTAGGCTTATAGTGTAGATGCGATTCGGGGCCCTCGTTTCAGCCCCGGCTCAGTAGCCGGATCAAGCCCGGTCCGGTCAGACCTTGGGGATTGTGCGTGGTGCGCTCGGTTCGGCGGATGTTTCCGCTGGAAGTGGATCCTGTTTCCGACCCGGGCGGATGCGTTGCGTCCCCTTCTTTCCTCCCCACCCTCGTCCGAGGCGATGCTTTTCCGGCATCGCCTTTTTTCATGCCCTGCGTCGGCGCGTTTTCCGCGTCGTCGCCTTCCATGCCCTGGAGGCTTCCATGACCAAGCGTGCGGCCATCAAGCGTCAGACCCGCGAGACATCCCGTGAACACGGTGTGCTCGATACCCGTCAGTTCATGGAGGATTCCAAGGTACGCCGTCTTCCGACCCACGCCGGCTGGTCGCCCTATCCGTCGAACGACGACCGCGACCAGGCCTACCTCAAGACGCTGAAGCCCAAGTCGGAGGGCCAGGCCGAGATGATGGCGGCCATTGATCATCACAATCTGGTCCTGGCCCTCGGGCCGGCAGGCACCGGAAAGACCTATCTCGCTGTGGCCAAGGCGGTTGAGGCCCTGGAGGCCGGCAAGATTGGCCGCATCGTCCTGTCACGCCCGGCGGTCGAGGCCGGCGAATCGATCGGCTTTCTGCCCGGCGACATGGAGGACAAGCTGGCTCCCTACCTGCGGCCCCTCTACGATGCCCTTTCCGACCGGCTGGGCATGAAACGGGTCAAGGCGCTGATGGCCGAGGGGCTGATCGAGATCGCACCCATCGGCTACATGCGCGGCCGCACCCTGAACAATGCCTTCATCGTCGTCGATGAAGCCCAGAACTGTACCTATGTGCAGCTCAAGATGCTGCTGACCCGGCTGGGCTGGCACTCGACCATGGTCGTCACCGGCGACCCGCAGCAGTCCGACCTGCTGCCGGGCATCTCAGGGCTGAGCGACATCGCCGAGCGACTGGCACCGGTGCCGAACATTGCTGTGGTCAAGCTGGCCGAGGGCGACATCGTCCGCCACCCGCTGGTCGCATCCATGATCGGCGTCCTCTGACGCCAGCCGCTGTTCAACCGATCAGGCCGTCGCCGGAGCTCCGGGCGGCGGCCTTTTCGCAGGCTTTGGGCAGACCTTCCATGACCTGACACGATTGTCCCTTCGCGCACGGCGCGCAGGCTGCTAACCGAAACGCCTTCACTTTTCAGCGACCCGAATGAAAATCCCTCGCATCGCCTACGCCGCCTACGGCTTCGCCCTGATCGTTATTCTGCT
>Ga0247834_1002909_pt1 | contig 24440 bp, 9 predicted proteins | sample LaCruzMarch2015__8_FD_187118 | JGI IMG/M metagenome (GOLD analysis project Ga0247834, IMG submission 187118) | Freshwater microbial communities from meromictic Lake La Cruz, Castile-La Mancha, Spain - LaCruzMarch2015_12m | ecosystem: Environmental > Aquatic > Freshwater > Lake | place: Spain...
TTTGAGCGTTCACCCTTTTGAAAAGATCCCTCTGCATGAACTACTTACAGAAACACCTGACAACTTTATGGATACCCACAACCCTAACCAGCTGTCGCTGTGGTAGTTAAAACCGGACAGCCGTGTCAAAAAGTATCAAAAAATGGGCCGCCAAAATGCTCTAGTGGCACCGCACCGACCCCGGCACCACCAACACCCCTGACTCGCCGCGCCCGCTGCTCTGCGAGGTCGTAAAGCCGCTCCCAAAGCGCGATGTGGTCGCTGTGGCCCCCGAAGTGCTGCGGCTGATCGGGTGCCATCGCCAAAACGCTGTGTCCCGGTCGTGGCGCCCTTGGAATCACCGCTGATCGTGCCGCTGCCAAAGCGGCTGGTGGTCACGGTTTGGCCGTCACGCCCCCGCGTGATCGCGTCGTCGCCAAGCTTGCTGGTGGTAAAACTCTGGCCGGCGGAGCCGCGGGTGATCCACTCGCTGCCGAAGCGCAAGGTCGTGTAGCTTTTGCTGTCCGAGGCTCGGGTCCGCGCAAATCGCCAAAAAAGCACACAAAGAGAAAACCAGCCTCCGCGAAGCCGCTCTCGCCTCCGGCCACCTCACCGGCGAGCAGTTCGACCAATGGGTCAACCCCGAAGCCATGACCCGTCCTTGATCGGACGGCTCGCGGTCAGCGGTTAAGGTGCAATTTCAGCCGCCAGAATTGCTTCCTCGAGTCTGTCGGAAACCCGAGAGGCAACTCATTCGCTTCGCCAACGGTGGTGATCAAGTCAGCCGGAATCGCCGGGGCGAAGACATCTGTCAGACTCAAAGCCGTCTGCAATTCATAGTTAAACGATGCCGTGTAGGCCGCAGGAAACTTCCAGTGCATGGTGTATTTTGAGTCGACTGCCCTGCTCAAACGAAGGTCGCGGGGGAACAGGTCGACCAAGGGAGAGCCCGATCCAAGCGAAGGATCGGAGCCGTCCAAGTAAAGTTGGACGAGCGATTTGCCGCCCGCTCCCTTTGCGTAGGCATTCTGACCCGTGCCGCCGAAAAATGCCTGCTCGTAGGCATCCCCCAGCAAGTTGCCATCGGTGTCTGCACCGGGGGAAGTCGGCAGGCTCAGCAACTCCACCGACTTCACCTCGATGGCTTGGCCGTAGTAGCCCGAGGGAGGCGAAACATCGGTGTAGCCCGTGACGGCGATCCGCGCGCCGGCACGGAGATCCAGACTCTTGTTGAAGGCGTAGGGCTTACCTCCAGCCTCGAGCAATTTGTAACTGACCGGCATCGAGGGGAATCCTCCCCCGGGCAGCTCAAACTCGCCCGAGTAGCCCATGGTCAAGGTGAGGACGCTCTCGGGACGCGGAGAAACGGAGCCGAGAATTTCAGCCACCCCGATTACCGCGTTGGAGACCACGGATGGTGCGGGTGCATTGGTCACTCGCGAATCGACCACGCCTGTCCGGATGAATGAACGCAAAATGTCGATGGGGAGCCCCGAGTCGGCTGCGGCGCCCGACGGGATGACATTGTTGCTGAGGATGTTGCCGATCTCCGATTCGGAGAGAGGAGATGCGGTTTCGTTCGTCCTGCGGCTGCTGAATTCGTAAACGGCGTTGGCCACTTTGAGAAGATCCGCGACGTTGGTCGAAGGCGCGGCCGCGGTGACGGCCGACCGGATCGGAGTATTCAATCCCGAGAACGTGTATGCGGCCACTCCGGCCACTCCGCCGGATGCCAGGGATGCAAGGTCGGAAGTCGCAAGGGGAACACGTGATTCATCCCCGGCGCGTCCCGGCAAGACTGTAAGGTTTGTTCTTCCGAGAAGATCTCCGAGCTTTTCCTCAACCAACAAAGTGGAAACAGTTTCGGCCACCGACGCGGTGGCAGCGACTTTCTGCGCGGCAGGCGTCACGACAATCTCGAACACGAGCGGAGTGGCCACTCCGGCCTTCTGCTTCTCGCCGATGCGAACCGTGCAGGACGGCTCCAAAGTCGACAGTGCTTGTATACCGCCTGCCCCAGTTCCAGCCGGTGCGGCAAGGCTGACAACAAACCGCGGCATCGAACCCGTGACAGTCGATGGCCCGCTGTGCAACCAACCCGCTCCGGAGTTGGCTGCATCGAGTCGTGCTTTGACCACAGCGGCATCCGCCGTGGCCGGAATCGTGGCCGAACCGCCGCCGCTGAGAATAATCGCGCCGCTATTCGGAAGGTAACGGGCGTGCAGCGAGTTGACCCAGTTATTCGCGGCGGAGACGATACTGCCTCCCCAGAAGTAAGCGTCGGGCAAAACCGTTGTGCTGTTCGGAACGGAGACAAGACTTGCCATCTCGCGGCCGGGCACCGGGCAGTTGGTGTTGGTCGAACCGGTCAGCGGGAAATTTTGCGGCGTACGCGCGCAGACATACGGCATTGAAGCGTCCGTGGCCAAACCGGATATCGTGGCCGTGGACGCACTGCCAAGGACAAGGGTCCGCGCGCTGCCCAAGAGAGAGCCGCCGGGGGATTGGACGGACACGGAAACGTTGGTGCCGGCCGCGCGATTTGCCGCCGGAGTCGAGCTACCGTCGCGGCCAACAACAGTGACGGCGAGATCGAACGCGGCTTGGTCGAGGGCCCCGAGCCTCGTTCCATCGACGGCACGCCCAATCCCGTCGGCCGGATCAGTGGGATCGGTTCCCGCGGCAATCTCGGCCAGATCCGAATCGCCGTCTCCATCGCCATCGCCGCCGGAACGCGGGTCGAGTCCCTTTGCCTGCTCGACGTAATCGGGCACACCGTCGCCATCGGAGTCTATGGCATCTGATCCGGAATCAAAGGAGAACACGGCAGATCCGATCGGACTGCGTTCTCCACCGGCCGATTCCGAATAGAAGGCTAGCGTGCCGCTCTGCAACAAGATCAAGGGGGTCGACGGATTGTAAGCCTGCCAGGCACCCGCCTCGTATGATGTGTCGAACCGGCTGTAGATCGTCCGCGTGGCCGGCATCCCGGCAGCCGCCAGGCGCTCGTTTTCCGCCGACGACAGCTCCACTTCCACCGCAGAATCGAACGAGCCGCCCGAAGGACTGGATGTCACGGTGTCCGCGATGGCCGCGGCCGCAGGGGCGAGGTTGAAATAGGAGATGTCCGCCGCGAACTGACTGCCCAGCGCATGGGTGGCACCAGCGGGTGGCGCGCCTGCACTGGTGCTCGAAGGCGAGCCAAGACCGGCGGAAGAACCAAGGAACAGCTCCCGCGTGACGTTCAACGGCGAAGGGAGCGGACTTCCTGATGCGACCCCGCTACTCCAATCTCCGGCGTTGGCCGTGCCAACCAACCGGGCGTGGGGTTCGACCAAAGGTGCGCCCTTGAAAAACAAAACATTGCCCCTGGAGGCGAGATTCGCGGATGCGGGGAGCGCGGTGCTACCAAGAAGAACTCCGTCCCGGTCGTAACGCGCCATGGAACTGCTCACACCGCTGCTTGAGGGGCCCTCGAACATGACAAAATCGCCATTTGCCATTGGCACGCCGCCGATGAAAGCGGCCGCCGTTTTCGGCGAGAGTTCCTTCACGAGCTGCGGAAAACTGCCCGGAATATAATCGTAGACTCCCGCCAAAGGACTTCCTCCCTCGAAGACGACCAGCAAACGGTCGGGTGCCGGGCCGGCGCCACGCACAATCGCGAGCGATGCGATGGTTCGCGAAGGAAACACCATGTGTTGCGGCGAGTAATCCGGCGCGGCGTTCGGCGTGCTATTGACAACGGAAAGGGGCGATGCCGTCAGCTTGTAGCTTTTGAGAAAGCCCGAGCTCAGCACGAACATTCGCCAGTCGAGCGACGGACCGAAGAAACCCGAAACAATCCTGTCCTGAGCACCCACGGACAGGGAGACATCCGGTGACGATACGTTCATCACTCCATCGCCAACGTCGTGCAATTGCAGCGCGGCGGAACCGTAGGGCGACCCGACGACCAAAGCGGCGAGCACCTTGGATGGGGTGCGATCCACGCTGATCGGAAACATGCGCAGAACCTCCTCGTAGGAGGGCAAAGTTCCGACCGCGGCAAGATTGACCAAAGAACCGCCTGAATTGCGACGGGTCTCCACTCTGCTATCGGAGGGGGCACCATTCAGCGAAGTGGAGACAACAGCATCGTCGTATCCGGCCGGTGCGCCACTGCCGACCCGCATCAGCAAAGCTTTGTCCGGTCCGATTCCGGCCGTATCGAGGGGCACCGAAGACAGCATATCCGGCCCGGAAAGACGGACTCCCACCGCGCGGCCGTAGCGCGGATGCATGACGATGGCATCGTTGGCGGTCGGGGAAAACAAATGGCCGACGGCCAGCCCTGAAATTTCAGGTAAGACGGCGCGCGGGGAGGAAATCGTGAAGGCACCAGTCGAGGAACCGAGAGCCACCCGCAACTGGCCGTTTTCGCGGTCGGCAATCAGGATGTCGGGGTACGTGTCGTTGTTAAAATCGGCCGATACCGCCGTCTCGCGGGCGAATGCCACGTTACAGTCCGCGCAGTTCGGAACAATGGGAGCGGGCGACGTCGCAATCAAAAGCCCGGAGACAGAGAGGAAGCTGAAGAGGCGCTTTTTCATGGCACGGTGACTGGGTTGGTGACCGGAATGATATCCTTCGGTTCCTTGGAATCTTTGTCGAAGCGCACAAGCACGTAACGGTAAGTCGATCCGCTCACAACCGGGAGCGTGTCGGTCAGGAACATGTTCATGACCGTTTTTCCGCTCGACTGGCCACCATAGGAAAAGCGGATAAATGGATCGTAGAGGCGGGTATTCAGCCCGGCAGCATTGGCGTTCCCGTGAGCGTCTACGTAACCGTAAGCCACCGATTCCATGAGCGGTGTGACTTGCACCATATCGTTTTTCACCCCTGCATCGGCGGCGTTTGCCACCCGGTAGCGATAGAGCGCGCACGGGAAAAGTGCAGCGCCATCCGTATCGTCGACAGTGACACGGTAAATGCCCTTGTTCGGGTCAAATCTCTCGGAGGCGAAAGTCGAGGTGCCCCCCTGCCCGTCGGTCTGGGGTCTCGAGACGGATGTCAAACGCCCGATGGAAACCCCGACACCGTCGAAGTCGCCGGTGTCAGCTATGGTGAGTACCTTGGCATCGACCGCCGTCGAGGCAGCGAACGAAAGCACGGATGCCGGTTCGGACGGACCGAGGTGATAGAGCAAAGGTTCGAGCTTGGCAGGGAGCGGGCGCGCCGGCCAAGGAACCGAGGTGGTGACGGCAGTTTCCTCGATCCACTGCCCCGAGCGGACATTGCTGAGTTCGCTAACCGTAGAAGAAGCCGAAACAGCGCGGACGGCCACCGTGTAGCTGGAACCTTCGTCGGCAGGAAGATCGATGGAAAACTCCATCGGAGGTTCGGGTGCCACCGGCGAGTTGGCCTCGCCCGAAAATGCACCTTCCACCCGCGAGGACTCATAGCGGCCAAACTTTTTGGCCCCCTCACCCGCGAGGGTTTCACCGTCGCCAGCGGCAGAATTGTCACGCAAAAGATCGACGCCGAGACTGGCCGCGGGCATCTGTCCGTCCTTGGAGATGTAAACGTAAAAGCGGTCCACTCCGACCGGCGGACAAAACCAGGCAACGCGCAGCGTACGCGAACCGCCCGATGCCGGGTTTGGAGTGATACGGTCAAGGTGGGGAACAGGTGTGACTAGCGACGGAAAATCTACGCAATCCAAGCGGAGGTAAGGGCCAGCGTTTCCATCTCTGTCATAAGCTTGGGCATAGTAGCAAACGCGCCCGCCGTTGAGGGGCAACGGGCCCGGGTCGGACCAAGGAACACTCTCGATGGACATCGATTCGGCCAGCGTGGCGTGGTAGATGAAAGCCATAGGTCCTTGGTCGACCCGCCGGTAAAAATTCACCTCGCGGGTCAGGGGCGGCACCTCGACGGCGCCGCCGGGATTCGTGATCTTGCCGGAACCCTTGTCAACCAGACCGGGATCGCCGCCCTGCGGGCAAGGTTCGGTGGACGGTACCATCTCGGTGACCACATCGGCGACAAAAGGAATCACGCCTTCCAGCACACCGCCTTGGTCGCCACCCAATCCGGTTGTATCGGCTGCAGCCGAAGCGGAGATAGCACCATTGTCCGTGCCGACCCGGCAATGGATCAGCCCGATGCTTGCCGCAGCCTGTCCGAAGCTGGCTGCATCGTAGGTGAGCGTGTGTTCGGCTTGGTTGTTGTTGCCGAAATAAACCCTGGCCAAAACCGCGGTGCTCGCGCCCGAGGTCGCGGAGCGCTGATAGAAGAATTCCGCCCAGACAATATCCGCCTTCAATCTTTCGCAGCGGAGTGTGAGAGGAATACGGCGACCGACCTCCGTGCTCGAACCCTTGTTGGTAAGCGGCCGTTGCGCGGTCACGGAGGGTCGCTTGCATGGAACGTCCAGACGACCACTGATCACGCCCGGCCCTTCCCGGTCGCGAATCACCCCGTAAACAGGCGCACTGTGACCGCTGTAGAACTTCTGTGTGCCGAAGCCGGAGACGCTGACCGTGCGCACCGCACGCACCGTATACCACCAAGTTTTGCCCGCATCCGACTCGGATGGGCTGCCGGCTATGGCGTCTAGAAATGCGGTGGTTGCGCTGGTGACTTTGGCCACCGGCGTTGCACCTACCGCACGCCGCGCACCATCATAGGAATTCCATCGGAAAATCTCGTACTCCAGCGTGCCGGTCTCCGGTGTTGTCGGCACGGGGTCCCAAGAAAGTTTGAGTCTCTGCTTTCCCGATCCCGCCGACCAGGCGTAGTCGTTGACCACTTCGAGGCCGCGTACCACTTTGGGCGGTATGCGGTTGTAGATCGCGACCTTTGTGCCCGGTGAAACAGCCCCGTCGCGCCCGAGAACGTCCACTGCGGTCACGAAGTAGACAAACGCCGCGCCGCCACCCGAAAGAACGGATACAGCAGGGCGCAATTCCTGCAGCGAGCCCACTTGGTCGGCGATGAAAAACGTCTTGGTGTTGGAAGCATCGGCGGCCGTCGCGGCGTCGAGATCCTCGAGGTTGAACACCGGGAGTGTATTGACCTTGACGGGGTCGGCCGCTAGAAGATCCGACAAGGTCGGACCACTCGCGCCGCCGATCCATGCCGGAGGAACGGAACCTGCGGGAAGGCGATAGACATTGTAGCCGTTCTGAAGGATCGACCTTTGGCGCAGCGGATCGGGAGTCGCCCAACGCAAGCGCACGGCGCGGTTAACCCTCTGCCCCTGCAACTGGCTGCTCAGAGCATTGAATCCGCTGACGGCCTTGGCGTTGTTGCCGGGCAGAGCGCGGAAGTCGGCGAAAAGTGTGGCGGGCAAAGTCGGAGGCTCTACATCAACACCCGCATTGACCGGGGATCCCGGGGCAGGCAATGCCGCGGGCGACAAGGAAGCATCCACGATGACACGTCCCACTACTGCAAGATCCTCGCCGCTGGTGGGATGCCGCAGGCGTATTTCGAAAGTGGACGGCCCTGCGGCGGAAACGGGACCGGCCCATGCGTTGCCCAGACAAAGGTTCACGCCGGGAAACGTTTTTCCGAGCAGCGCGAGATTGTCCCGGTATTCGGGGTCGGACATTCCGGCGGCGATGACGTTGGCCAGTTTCGTGGCGACCGGCTGGCCGGCCGCGGACGAGGCAAGGCTGCCGAACATTTGGTCGAGTTTTGCCGACAGCCCCGATTCCTGAGCCGAGGGCGTGAGGTCGGGGCGCAAACTCCAGGCCCGCTGCAACAAGGCCGCCACGGTCGCGGGATCCACCGCGGCACGCATCACTCCCACCGGAGCGTAAGAACCTGCCGCCGAGGGAAGCCCGTCTTTGCGGTAAACGGTAAAGGCCGGATCTGTTCCCGCCTCCTCCGGCAAGGCCCCTTCGATCTGCGTAATAATGTAGGCCGTTGCCGACGCGCCGCTTTTGACAAATGTCGCCCCGGACATCATCGAACGGTTGGCCACGTCGCAGTCCGCGCAATTGGGGATGATCGGAGCAGGCGATGACGCGACCATCAGGCCGGATACGAGGAAGAAGGACGAAAGGAGTCTCTTCATCTCAGTAACTCACCTCCGGCGCGCTGATTGTTCCGTTGCTGGCGCTGAATTTGACGCCCACGCTCTTGTTGAATTTGACGCAGAAGGGACAAGCACCGACTTTGCCTTTGACCGTCCCCTTCCCCGCGAAACGCATCGGACTGGTAAGATCAAAGCCCTCTTTGACGCCGACCAGAGACATTCGTCCGCCGATGGACACGAGGCAAAGGGCCTCCCCGCTGACCTCGCCGACGAGCTTGCCGCCGATGGTCGGTCCTTCGGCGAACACAAACACCCCGGCGCCCGCGCCAACGACGACATTAAGCATGCAGGTCGAGGGAATCCCGATGAGTTCGTTGATCGGGAGACGGGCTTCCCCGTAAAGATAGGCGCCGGTGAACGGCGGAACTCCGAGCACGCCCGCCACTTCGGGGTCGATCAGCGCGATCGGATCGAGCGAGCAGGAACGCCCGAAGAAGACCCCTCCTGCCATGCCGTATTCGCCGATCGTCAAGTCGGCGCTGGCCGCGAGGTAATTCTCCGCTTTGAACGGGTCGCCGTCGATCGCACCGAAGGCGACAGCCGCATTCATGTCGTTGATCTTGAATGCCTCGAAACTTAGCGGACCTCCGGTCATGTCGAAGAATCCTCCTAGTCCCACCGGTTCCCCGCCCATGAGGGTAAACTTGACCCCGAGACTTGCGGTGAGATCCGGGGAAATCCATTTGAGCGGCACCTTCTCCGCGCCAATGAGGATTTCGTTGGCCGTTGCGCCGGCCGGTATGCACCCGCCCGCGTTGTTGGAAGTTAGTTTCCTGATCTGCAGGTAAGCTTTGAGTTCCAAGTCGTCCGGCACTTTGAAGCGGAAAAGCCCGTCGACCCGCAACATGCTCAGGGAGTCGCCCTCGATGTGCGCATAGCCGTTGAGCCGACCGGAACCGATCATGTCGCTCATCGGTCCGAGAATTTCGCCGTTGATCGACTCGTCCACCTCGGCGAGACGGGTGGCGATCACGTCGCGCAACGTCCCGTTGACCTGCTGCAATCCATTGTCGAGTTGGTTGGTCACCGCACCGACCGCATCCTGCGCGTATTGCCGCAACTGCGTCTGCAGAACACCGAGAATCTGGCTCTCGATAAGATTGTCGATGATTTCCTGGCGGATGTAGGCGCGCAACTGGACGCGTGGAACCTCCGGGAGGTCGATGTTCACTCCGACTGCATAGTGTCCCAACTCGTCCTCGATCGAATCGGCAATGGAATCCGTGAGTGTCTCGATCTCCGATGTCACCGAAGCCTGCAACTGCGCCGCCATTCCGCTCGAGGGATTCGTGATGCGCGTGCGCATCTCCGCAAGGATCGCATTCACATCGACGAGCGAACCGCGCACCTGCTCGAGCGCGGGAGAATTGATCACGTCATCAAGCGCGGCGCCCGCAAGCTCCCCTGCGATCAGGCTGATGAATTGCGGAGCCTCGCGCGCCACCAGCGAGCTGACCATTTTTTTGACACCTGCCGTGCGCAAAAGTCCGTTGGGATCGGCAACGAGCGTGCCTACGCCGCCTTGGACCGCCGCGAGCTTCTCATCGGCCAAGGCGGTTGCCGTGCCTACACCGGTGGAAGCAAACGCGTCATCGATCCCCTGACGCACATCACCTCCCGCGTTGCGCACGCGGTTCGTGAGCGCAGCGGCGGCATTCGCCGATGTGATTTGCACGGAGGCCGATCCGGGAAGACCATAAAGATCGTCGAGCAGTTGATCGACCGCGGTCATGACCGGGCCGTCGATGACCGGGGCGATGAGTTTTTCCAGTTCGTTGGAAAGCAGGTCCTTGCCGGCATCGATACCCCCGAGCAACTGGTCCGTCGCCGTTGCCCCCAGCGCATCGATCATGTTCTGGGTGTAACCGACCCCCGCATCGAGCGCGCTGGTGGCAAGACCCGCGATGTTGAGTTGCGGCAGACCGTCATATTCGAGACCGAATGTCAGTTCCGCCGTGTCGGGGCAAAGGTATTTGGCGCGATGCGTGAGGGATGCGACGAAGAAGTCCTTGGTCACATCATCCGAGGAAAAAGCACGACCGCCTTCACTCCAGCGGAGGCTGTAATGGAAAGCGTCTGTGATTCCGAGCCAGTCCTGCTCGGCTTTCACCGCATAGGCCTCCCCTTCCGCCGAGGATTGCCGGTAACCTTCGGCGTTGCCGCCGGCAAAGCCGACATTCCCCGGGTCGAAGAAAACCGAGTTGAAAAAAGTGTCAGTGCCATCAACCCAGCCGGCGGCCACGGCATAAAGCGAGGGCGGAAGACCCGGAACGTATTTACCCTTGCTGTGCACGTTCCACTTGAGGTCCTTGAAAAACGGAACATCAACCGACCCGGCCAGATTGAGGAAACCGACAGCAGGGGCACCCGCCTTGTTCTGCGAGTTGAAGTAAGCGTCCTGGCAAGGAGTGAAGGGGTAGGTCTTGGTGCCCGGACCCGGCAGACCTACCGTGGGCACTTTGAGCCGCGAGTCGAAGGGCACATCGCCGCCATCCGCCCTCGCGGCAATCTGGCCGTTGGGCCTGAACCCCAACTCGCCTCCGAGCTTGTCCTCGAAGAGTTCGCAGCGTGCTTCTACTCCCAAGACCAGCAGCGCAGGTCCGCCCGGATCGCAACCACCCGATGATTCGAACCGCAAAGAGAGCGGCGTGATCGGTGCATTGTCCCAATACCGCAATTCGACGCCGTCAGCCGAGTCGACCTTCGCATCGCGCAAGCCCCCCGGACAAGTGAGGGACAGTTCATCGAAGGCGATGGTGAAATCGGACGGCAGAGGCAAGGTGATGCTCGCCGAGGTGAGCGAGTCCTCGTTGAAGTTGTCCAGATACGAAAATTTGAAGGCTGTGAAGGCTACCGGATAGCCGTAAAGAAGCAGCGACTCGTTGAAGGATTGCGCTTCATGCACGCCGCTCACCCCGGCGTTGCGGGCATAGTATTGCGAGCGGAGCGTGAGATTATAGGCAGGGGTAGCCGTGCCCGCGATGCGACTGGCCGCAGTCGCAGTGCCTAGGTCGCTGACGCGGAGATTCACCCCGGGGTAGTCGGCGATCTGCACGTCGCTTTCGAGGTAGGAAGCCGTGCCCGGGCGAACGACATGGTCGGCGGCAACCGCCGCGCGATCCACTCCGCTGTAAAGCAGCGAACCTGCACCCATCCAAGCCGACGTGGAAACGCCGGGCGCGGTCGAACTCGTGCCACTGATACCTCCGACGAGCGATGAGCCCGCCATGAGATATGAACCGCCACTGAAGAGCGTGTTCACAATGTGCGCGTATTTGGCGATATCCGTCGGATCCTGGCCCCATTTGAGTCGGAAATCCCCGCCCCCGACCGCGTCGTCCGTGGTGCCGTCGCCCTGCAGCCCGCCATCGCGGGTCAGGCGAAGGCCGCCCCCCGCCGGGGTGAAACGCACGCGCGCCGTATCCGGCGCGGCACCGCACAAGGGCGTCGCATCGGGCTTGTCCGCACACGCACGATTGTGGGGAATATCAAACGCCGCGACGCCGCCGAGCGAACTCGAGGCCGGCAACACATTGTCGGCCACGATGTCGACCGAACCATTGACGTAGCTGATGTCCTGATTGCTGTCGGTCACATCCGCGCATGGCATATGGGGGTAAAACTTCGCGGCACCAAGGATAAGACGCGTGGTCAGCGTTCCATTTTTGCTCGCGTCGAGACCGATCGTGAGGGTGCCGCCAACCACGGAATTCGCGCCGAGGTAGACATGATCATTAGCGGCTTTGGTTGCGGAGGAAACATCGGCCAGTTTGAGCCGGTTGGCGAAAAGGGTGTCCACGCTCGCTTTGCGCACCGGCGTCACCCCCGTGACCGTGGCAGCGAAGGTGCCCGCAGCGCCGGTCCAACTGATATCGGAAACGGTAAACTGGAGCGGCTTGGATTCTTCGGTCAGTTGCCCTCCGGCAAAGGACACCATGCCGGAAGGGTTGAGGTTCTGGTCGAGCGACACAGCGCCTTGCGAAATCGTGGACTCGAACTGCCTGGTTCCGGCGGTGGCCGTGTAGCCGACACCGGAGGGAAGCGCGACCCCAAGCGTTCCGGCTTTCAAGCCGGCAGAACTGAGCGCCATATTTTGCCGCGTGAAATTGATCGAGTTCAGCGTGTCGGAATCCGTCGCCGGCCCAGTCACCGGAACATTTCCCCCGCCGGTGAAGTGAGCGCCGCCTGACGCGTCGACCCCGATCGACATGCCCACTCCGCCGAATTTGTGGGTGGAACCCGCACCGTCAATCGTGCCGTTCGCGGCGGCAACGTTTAACGTGGTCGGCAACCGGCCTCCAACGACTGCGCCGGCTGCGGTTGCCGGATCGTTGGTAATATCGGTGAACGTCGTCGCTATGGATCCGAAGTTCAACTGGCCGCTGAAATCGACCAGACGCGATAAGGCGGTCGAGGATCCATTCAGCACACTAGTGTAAACGCCGGCCATGTCCTCGAAAGCGACCTTGACCGTTGCGGTGTAGGTCCTGTTGACCGGATCGAGTTGCCCGGACGGCTTGATCGTCAGGGATGACACCGCGATGCCGGTCTGCGCGTTCGGCGCGTATGCGAATAACGGCCAACCGCCGCTCAAGGTGTAGGGCTGCACGCCGCTCACCGTCCGGTCGAATACGGACGACTCCAGCGCGACCGCATTGCCGAGGTCGTCCTGCATGGTGACGGTGAAACGGATGTCGATGTCGGCCTCGGTGGCCACTGCCTCGTCAAACCGGTAAAGATCGATCGTCGGGGTGACGATAAACCCCGAGTCCGAAGAAACGGACGGTGCTGTTTGCACGCGGAAGCGCTGCGTGTAAGCGGCGCCGGACATTTTCGCCACGATCTGCAGTGCCGCGGCCTCCGAGCTGGGAAAATGCACGTAAGTTTTACCCGGCGACTGCACGCCCGATTGCGACAAGTTGGTCGGTGGCGCTGGGAACGGGGTGGTGGCGTCGAAAATGGAGACGAGTTCGAACCGGTAGATCCGTGAAGGGTCGAGCGCGGCATACGGCACGATACTCGCCTCCACCGTGTAAGCGGAGAGGACGCCCTTCACCGCGGCAACCGTTGTTGTCACGGTCACGGATGTTTCGGATGCTGCGGGTTGACCTTCCAGATAAATGCCGACGGGATTGCTTTGATCGTCGAGGAGCCTCCAAGTGGAGGACAGGGTCTTCGTGCCGGCAGAGCTGAAGAGGTAGGCAAAACTGCCGCGAACCTTCACGAAGCGCCCCGAGGAGGTGCGGGCTGACACATAACCGGGAGCAGCGTAGTCGGGCGTGCTGACGGTTGCAGCGCGTAGGACACACGCCGACAAAAAGCAAAGTAAAACGGCTATCGAGTTACGATATCTCACGGATGCTGGGGGTGCAGGGCAGAATAGTTTCTTATTATTAACCTCCCCTACGCACTGAGCAAAGTATTTTTTTGCGCAAAAAGCTGGCCTTTCTGTAATCTGCGAGCATGCGCCGAACAGTCATCCTTCTGCTTCTGGCCTCTTCCTCCGCCGGGCAAGCCCTGCAATGGCAAGAAACCACATTGGTACGCTCGGCCGTGGCCAAGAATGAAAAAATCGAGGCCACTTACAGCTTCACAAACAACACGACCAACACGGTCCGCATTCTTTCGGTAACCACTTCTTGCGGTTGCACCGCGGGCAAACCGCAAAAGCAGGAGTATGTCCCCGGGGAAAAGGGCTCTCTTTTGGTCAGCCACGACCCGGAAGGCCGCACCGGCACCCGCTCCTACCGCATTACGGTGAATACGGACGAATCCGGCCGCAATGCTGATGAACTCACCTTACAAGTCAGCGTCGCCCGCCAGATCGAGGCTGGGGTGCGAGTTGCCGTCTGGGAGGCCGGCGAGCCCCGCAGCGCAAAAACGATTCCTTTCAAAGTGGATCCATCTTCGCCTGTCTCTGTGCTCGGAGCGGAACCGGAGCGAGACATTATCAATGTGGAAGTGATCGAAGGACCCTCACCGGCAGAAAAGTTGCTCAAAATAACGCCGAAGGATTCTACCATGCCCGGTCAGACCCGTGTCCGACTTATCACCGATCCGGCTCTTTACGATTCCTTGGGGGGGCTTTTCTTCGCCGTTCTCCGCTAAACTCACGCCGAAAGCCCGCGGCTACTCCCCGCGGTATAGATGCTTGAAGTAGTTGCCGACGAGCACGCGGACGTCCCGGACTCCGGCCTCGTTCTGCAGCCGGTGGGCCAACTCGGCAGCGAGACCGCAAGCAGGCGAGCCGCAATAAGACACCACCACCCCACCCGGGGGCCATTCCGCCACGGCGAACCTCAGATATTCGGCGGGTGCCTCGGCAGGCAGAGAATAGGCACCCGGCAAGTGGCCATTGGCGAACTTACTCTCGCTGCGCGCATCAACGAGAACCCATTCGCCAGACGCCACGCGAGCCTCTGCCTCCTCCCACTCGGCTGTCTTGAGTCCGGCCAGCGCCGCATGGTTCGGCATAAAGCGGCGATGCCAAGCCCACGCTGCGCAAAGCGAGGCCAGAACAAGCAGCAGAGCAACGGCGAGCCGGGCGTTTCGCGTAAACATTGCACGTGATCCCGTCAGGCGCCGGTCCACGACCCGTGACAAGAAGGTTGGACTTTGCCCCGGGTGCCGCGAATCCGTCAATGGCGAGGCACCGGCCTCGGCATCTTCATCGTCCACACCGTCTCCGGAAACCACGGCGCCTGCCTCGAAATAACCCGCTCCAAACTAGACGGCGCCGAATTGCGCTCGGCAACCGATGCCGTTCCACGAGATTTTCGCAGTGACGCCTGTGCGTACGCGGGATAAAAACAGCTGTGTGGGCCGTCTGAGGATCAAAACCGTATCAGAAAGCCGAGGCGCTCACTTGCGACAGCCCCAACAGAGTAAATTCTTTACGCTTCAAGTCCCCCCCCGAGCACTTTTTATTTCAGGTCTCTCCAGTTATGGGATTCATGGGTATTTGGGCTCTTGCTACGCTTTTCTCCACGTGCCTTCCTCCGGCCACCGTGTATTGCGCCATTAAGCCACCCGCGAATTTAGTCCCGCATTGGCCAGCGGCACAGGAAAGCTAGCTCCTGACTCGCAAAGGCCTAGCTTCCACCTTGTCCGCTGAAATTCCCAACAGGAGCGCGGCGGCTTGGCGGTAGGCGTCTAGCTGGTCGTTGTATCGCTCGAGCAGGTCGACATTTCCTTTGTCGGTCTTGAAGTCGTAAATCTGCGCCGAGGTCGCTTTGCGGTCTTTGCCCAGTTCGACATGAACACGGTCGAAGACGCCGCTGACAGCTCGCCCATCGACCTCGACATCGAAGGCTCTCTCGCGCCACAAAGTGAAGTTTTCACCGGGCCTTTTCATTACGCGCGCCCGGTCGCTGGCCAGAAATTCGCGCACCAGCTTCGCTCCTTGCGCCGTCGCGCCCGCGTAGTCAGGTTCATCCCCTAACCATTCGACCTGAGCCAATAATTCATGCACCTCGGTACCGAGGTGACGCGCTGCACCGCCGCCGAGGATCAGGCCAGCCGGGATGTCCTCATCTTCATGCGATGAGGGGGAGTTGTCCTGCGTTTGTCTTCTGGCCTTCTGGAGTTTGGCTCCCTTGATGTCGGTAGCATACAACTTCTGCGGTTGGTACGCCTCGTACCACTTTGGGTCGCCCAAGGTGCGGTTGTCTGGATCTTCTCCATCACCTTTGGGGAAAAAGTCTTTGAGCCAACGGCCGGTATTTTTGAGGTCGCTGGTCGGAGCCCGCAAACAATAGAGTGCGTGCTTGGCTCGGCTCATGGCCACGTAGAGCAGGCAGAGTTTTTCGTAGGTCTGGCGCGATTGTAGACGCTCGCGGGCATCGGCCAGCGTTTCGTCGGCGGCACAAATTTCCTGCGAGGGAAGCGAGAGACCCCATTGGACATTCCCCTGCTCGTCACGGTGCACGGAAATCCCTGACTCATCCCGCATCTCGGACAGGTTTTTGCCGCCCAACTCGGGCAGGATCACCATGTCCATGCCAAGACCCTTGGAGAAATGCGTCGTCATGACGCGCACCACACCGGGCGTCTCGCTCTCCTGCTCGACGCGATGGTCGACGTATTCGACGAAAGCGCGGAGATCTTCCCCCGGTTTCTTCTGGGCCTCATAGTCAGCTGCCGCCTCGATGAAGGCTTCGACTTTCGTCGAATCGATGAGGGACTCGCTCACGGCTTTACGCACCCAACCTGACAAGGTCGCGGACAGACCGGATTCCGCGATCCGTCGAGATGCTTCGCCGTGGAACGCATCAATATCTTTGCCTGCGAGAAAACCGAGAGGGGACGCCCGAAACTGTTCTCTGGCAATGTGGTCGATCGGCGAGGCGAGAAACTTGATCAACACAAAGAGGGTCAGTCCCTCGGGAGACTTGAGGCAGGGGTTCACCCGTCCCTCGGCCGCTACGGGTATGGCATCCTTCTGTCCGCGCAGCAGTGCGACGTAGTGGTTCAGCGCGGCGCGGGTGCGCACGATGATGGCACAATTGATCCCGCGGCCCACCGGATCGACCTCGCGTATGATGTCGAGCACAGCTTGGTCGAGCGCCGCTTGGGCCCCCTCCGCTCCGTCCTCCTTGTCGAACGTCAGGGTCTTGAGCTGGGCAAACCCCTTGCCGCGCACCTCCTCGCGTTCCTTGTGCTTAACCCAGGCTTTGCGCCAATTGGCGACGGTTTCGGCGGGGAGCTTGAAATCGGTGGCGTTCTCCAGACGCTCCGGGGCGAAAACCGCGTTGATGGCTTCGACGATGTTCCCATCGGACCGCCACGAACGGGGCAATTCTTTCCTTTCAATGGCCACCCCGCGGTTCGCCGCGAAGTGCTCGTGCACTTGGTCGAAAAGCTCAAAGTCCCCGCCCCGCCAACCATAGATCGCCTGTTTCGTATCGCCGACATAGAAAAAGCTCCGCCCTTCATCCTCGCAGACCACATTGTCGGCCAAAGGCAGCATGATCCGCCATTGGAGGCGGCTGGTGTCCTGAAACTCATCGAGCAGCCAGTGGCTGTAGCGCCCGTCCAAGCGATACTCGAGGTGCTGGTGATTGATCTCGCTTTGGTGATGGGCCAGCAGGGTGGCCAAGTCGGAGAACGTGAGTTGTCCGGCTTGGCGGACCGTACGCGTGTAGATCTCCTCGTAGTCTTTGAGCAACTTGTAGAGCGCTTCGGACGACTGCATTCTACTCCGCAGCTCAAGCTTAACGATCGATCGAAAGAGATTGTCGCGCAAACCGCGCAGCCCTTCGCGGAGATACATACTCTTCTTGGCTCCTCTGCCTCCGACCGCGATGTAATCTTCGTCCGATTCGCCCGTGCCGAGTCCTTCGTAAGTCAGTTTCTTCAGGAACGTGGAAAGGTCCTTGCTCATACGCTTCGGCGGGCGATGGTTGATGGCTGCGTTCCCCCACTTCTCAAGCGTGGTCCTCGCTTCGTCATCCAATTGCGGATTGGTGCGGAGTGCCTCCCGGAGGAATTCTTCCGCCGCCGGTCCCACTTCTCCCGCTGCGAGAATCGCGGATCCTTCGGGCCAGATAGCGTCTGCCTTGCCCCACGAACACTTCTCCGGCGTTTCGATGAACTTTTCCTGCAACGAAGAGGCGGCTCCGGAGATATTCCGCAGCGCAGACTGGTCGGCGCGTGAGCGGCTTTGCTGGCGGAGGGTTTCGATGAATTCATCCAGCACCCTTTTCTGCGCCGCTTCCGCGAAGAGTCGCTCGAGCGTGCGCCTTTGCACATCTTCCTTGTCGGCGTCACCAAGGAGTTCCACCTCTCTGGACAGACCCAATTCGAACGGAAATGCCCGCACGATACGGCCGAAGTATTGGTCGAGCGTGCCCATCGACAGGCGGGGCAAGGCATCAACCAGGCTGCGGAGCAACTTGGTGCAGCCCTCGGCATCGAGCGGCCGGCAGTCCTTGCCGAGCTGCTCCTGTAACTTTGCTAGTTCTTTCGGATCAAGCGCCGCCTTGGAGAGACGCTCGAAGAGCTTTTGCAGGAATTCGGCGGCCGCGGCACGGGTGAAGGTCAACGCGAGGATCTCTTCCGGCTTGGCGTCGCGCTGCAGCAACTGGATGCAGCGCGTCACCAAGGCGTGCGTTTTGCCGCTGCCCGCATTGGCGACAATCATCAGGTTCTGGTGGTAGGCGTTGTCGTCAGGCATGTTTCGATTTCGGTTTGCCGTTGAGCCAGCGGGCCGACTCGTCGTCGATCAGCTTTTGCGGATCTCCTTCCATGAACCAGTCCTTGTAGTCGTCGTATTGAACTTCTGACGAGGGGGAAGGCGGCCAGAAGTGACCGGCTTTGACCAACTCGGCGATCCGTTCGGCGCATTTTTCCGCCGAGGTTTGCATTTCCCTGGTCAACTCGAAGAACTCCAGCGCCCTCTCACCCAGATCCCCGTCCGGCGGCAAAAGGAAGTAGCCGACCTCGACACCTTTTTCGGCGTGCTCCGGCCAGATCTTCCGGGCCAGCCACGCATAAAGCGGCAACTGCAAATCGGTCCACGAACGCGGCTGCGGTTTTCCTTTTATGGTGAACGTTTCGAAATCCGCTTCGGGCAGATGCGCCTGCTCGCGCGCCCGTCCGATATGCGTCTTGGAAGGATTCTTCGGCTGCGAATACGTCTTGTAGTCCAGAATGCGCAGGCCCTTCTCCGGATGGAAATCGATGCGGTCGATCGTGCCGGTGATCGGCAAGTCGCCGAGCACGTGGTTGTCCTTGGCAACCACCTTGTGTTCCGTCTTGAGTGTCTTCCATCCTTCCGCCCGGATAATCGCCTCGGTCGTCGCGGCCGCTTTGAGACGCGCGCGCATGCTTTCGATCTGGACGCGCACCACCGGTGAAGGATTTTCTCCGTAATAGGCGGGTACCACCTCATCGAGAATCTCCGAAAGCTTGCGCGCGATCTCCTCAGGGTCACGCAGGCCGGCCAGTGACTCATTTTTGGCAAACTCCTCCAGCACCTTGTGCATCACCGTGCCGAAGTCTGTCGCGGGAATCTCCCGGGCGTCGGGATCGACCTTGCGCAGCCCGAGGATGGTTCCGAGGTAGAAGCGCAGCGGACACTCGAGGTAACTCTTGAACGCGGTGACGCGGATCGATTTGGGCGGAAATTGTTCCGCCGCGGGTTCGGGAATGTGCAGCTTGAAGAAGGCATCTTTCTTGTCTTTGCGCTCCGAGCGCGGCGCGGGCTTGAGCAACGATTGGGATCGCTTGGGCAGCTCGCTGTTGTCACAAGAGAAAAGCAGACGCGATGGACGGTTCGGTTCGCCTTGGTTGCGGAAACGGGAAAAGCCCAGACGGACCTGCGCCGCCGGGCGCGACGAGAGGAGGCATGAAAGCAGGTAGGCATCCCGGGCTAGCCGCTTGTCTTGGGTGACCAAGCCGAGGGTCTCTTTGGCTTTGTCGGGGAGGAACGGGTCGTCGTAAGTGCCGGACGGCAATGCGCCCTCTCGGCAGCCGGCGATGACCAGTGTCTTGGCGCTGCTCCACGGTGCCTCGAGCCATCCCTGCACTTCGATGGCCTCAGCCGATGCACGGGGGAAGATCCGTTTGCGAAGGATATCGACCTTGGCTGCCGACCGGCGCATGTCGTCCGGCAATTCCCGCAACAGTGCCGAGTTGTTGAATTGACCGGTCACCTCGGCGATTGCCGCCAATTCCTTAGCCGTGAAACATCCGGCTTCGACGGTGCCACGGTGCTCGTTGACGGCGGCCAGCATCCCGCGCCCGTCGAGTTTGCGCGCGAGAAGCTTTTCCGCCGCGATCACCAAATCCTGCTGAGCCTCATGAGCCAGCTTCAAATCCGGCCGGTCCGGAAGCTCGGCGTGCTTCAGCCAGCTGCGGGCGGACGAGACCGTTTCGCACAATCGTTGACCGATCAGGTGGTCGCAGGCCTCTAGGGCATGTTTGGCCGTGAACTTTTCCGCTTTGCCGACCTGGGCAACCAGGAACTCGAGGAAGGCCGGCTTCTGCAGCAGAACACGCAGGTCGCGGAGACGTCGGGTCGCGGCAAAGTCATCCCAGCCGAGCAGAATCTCCGCCGACTCTGTTTGCGCCAGCCCGCGGCCTTCGGGCAGATAGGACTCCGCATCGCGCCAGGCGATTTCCTGCGCGAGGGCCACCGCCGACTCCGGTGCGGCCGCAAAAACCTCGAAGTCCGCGTCACTTTGTTGCGCAACGAAGTCGAGCAGGAAGCCTGCTTCCGTCGGAGGATCGTTGGCCGGCACAATCGTATCGTCCGACACACACAAAAGTTTCCCTCCGCACCATTCCTTATCGGGACGCCCCATCGCATCGAGGTGCTTTGCTTGCTCTTCGGGACTCCAAGCGAGGACGTCGATCGTGATTCTTTTTTTCTCCAGCGATTGCAGGTAGTGTTCAACGATGGGCGCGAGATCGGGAACGCAGGCCACGACAACGCGCTTTAACTCCTTCGATACCGCAGGGCTCTTGGCTTGTTCCAAGCGCACATCATTCGGATCGCTCAGTCCGTGCTTGGACAGGACTTGGAGATATTCAGCGTAGAGTTCGCCGAAGGCCTCCCAACGCTTCGAGTCTTCGGCGAGCTTTTCGGCAAGCTGCGGTGACGAGGGATCGAGTCCCGCCTCGGCAAGTTGGTCACAGACGTTGCAGAGTCGAGCTGCCACGCCGAAGCGATCATCGGCAGTTTCGAGAGGAACAGCTCGCGGGATCAGCGAGGCAAAAATTGTGCGCTTGGCCGGATCGAGAAGATTTACCCAGGCTGCCTCGCGCTCCAGACGACTGGCCACGGGAAGGTTCTTGGGCACCAAGGCATCCATCGGCAGGCGGAACTGCGGGGAGAGAACTCCCTTTTTGGAAAGCTCGCGCCGGATGGCCCGGCTGGCGCCGGCGGTGGGAATGAGCACCAGGGTGTCGCCAAGGTCGATCAGATTTCCCTCCTGCCCGCGCAGCAAAAATGCCGCAACCTGTGCGGCAAGAGAGCTTCTCTCTGTAAGGGCGACCAAGGGCTTCAATGTTCTTGGAGGTATACCAGATCAGAACCGAAAGGCGAATCTGGCGGGTGTCATAAGCAGTAATGCCCGTGTTTTTTGAAACTTCGAGGCCATAGCCGATCAAGGAGAGAAGCGAAGGAAACAACACCCCCTCCCCATTTCGTCCGTTCATCGGCCTGTTTTATCTCTTTTCTCCCAGGCCGGGGAGGGAGATGGGGCGGACGCTTCGGCCGTGAAATTCGCCCCACCGGAAATCTCCGTCCCACAAATGAGCAACTCGCGCTCTGTGGGCGTCGACCGCAAGCTGCACCTGAGCAATTTACGCACGACTGCCATGTCAGCCTCCCCACCGGCGCGGGACTCCCGGTCTTGTGCCTCGGCTTTAAGCTGCCTCTTCGCGCATACGCTGGAGCTGGCGATGCATTTCCTCGGTCTTGGCCGTATTGAGCGGGTAGAAAATAATGATCACGCCATTGAGCAGAGCCAAAGCCCCGGGAATGAGACAAAACATGATGCGGATCCCCATCAACGATTCCGGGCTTTGCTCCTCATTGGCCACAAATCCGGAAAGCCCGAGGACCCAACCGGAGATGGTGCCACCAATGGTCAGGCCCATCTTTTGGGCGAACATCGCCCCGGAGAAAACCAAACCGGTGGCGCGACGACCGAACTTCCATTCCCCGTAGTCCGCCACATCGGTGTAAAGCGCCCAGACCAAAGCCGGGGTGGGTCCCGCCAGCAAGTTGGCCAGCAGATTGACCGCAAACATTAGCGCGGTTTTCTCGGGTGGAATGAAAAAGAAACCGATGATGGCAAGACCGTTGGCCAAAGTAAGAATGGCCAAGGCATTGCGCTTGCCGAGGAGACGGCCAAGGACACCCGAGAAGGAGACCCCGAGGATGAAAGCCAGCATGCCACTGGAAAGGAACATGGTGGTGACGTCAAAATTGAGGAAGAAAGCGCTGCCTGCCTGGCCGAGACTGAAGACCGACTTGTCGCTGTTCCCCACATAGTATTTGAAATAATGAATCGTGACCGCCCCGCGAACCGCCACGCTGGCCAGGGTGCAAACCGCGGCAGCCAGCATAATGATCCAAGGTATGTTGCGGACCAGCAGCCGGAGATCTTCCATCACACTCACGTTCTGGTTCAGCTGCGGGGCGACCCGCTCTCGGGTCGTCACGTAGGTCAGCAGAAAAAAGACAATGGAGAGGACTCCGAAGACCGCCATGGTGGCTTGAAAGCCGACCACCTCGTCGTCGCCGCCAAAGAATTTCACGAGAGGGCGGACCAAGAGCGAGATAATGAAACCGCCGCCAAAGGCCCCGAGAAAGCGATAGGTGGCCAGCGACATCCGGTCTTTTTCTTTGGGGGAGATGACCCCCATCAGGGCGGAATACGGCACATTGATCGCCGTATAGATCATCTTGAAAGCGATAAACGTCGTGTAGGCATAGGCCAGTTTACCGACTTCTCCCAGATCCGGATTGGCGAAAATCGCGTAGCCCAGCAACCCGTAGGGCAACGCGCACCAAAGCAGAAAAGGGCGGTATTTTCCCTGTTTGGTCTGCACCCGGTCCGCCAGTGCGCCCATCATCGGGTCGTTGACCGCATTCCAAAAGTTCGCGATCAAATACATCGTGCCAACGGAGACCGGAGCAAGGCCGAAGACATCGGTATAATAATAAAAAAGGAAGAGGTTGAAAAACTGGAAGTAAAGATTGGAGGCAAAGTCCCCTGCTCCATAACCAATTTTCTCGGTCAGGCCGAGTTCGTCGTTCGCTTTGGATGGGGTAGCAGACATGGTCAATGGGGGAAGGCGGGTCTTTGAGAGCGGTTGAAACCAAATCGCTGCCCGGCAGAGAGGAGGATGACAACCACAGGCTCCACATTAAACAGAGACTAATGGCCGGAGACCAGCCGTTTGACGCGCCGTTGATCGCAGCGAAGGTCTATAACCGGCAAAAACGAGGGCTCGGAGTGCTGAGCCCGCCGGGCCGGCGATCGACCCATTGCTTTGACCATCTTGTTTCCAGCCGGTGGGCGCGGTTCACTGCGGTCCCCCACTTCGATAGTCAATTGACGGCGAGGCGCCTTGTTGCGCCGGGAATGCGAAAAAGAACGCGGGACGGGATGCGGTCCCCGGGATACCAGACCTTTTGCTCCCACCCTGAAGCGTCGGGGGTACTCACCCGCATAACGATGGGGCTGAAGCTACGGCTGTAGTCGGCCGTCCAAACTCCGTACCTCGTGGTGTTGACCACCAGGGCCAGAGGTGTCGTCCCGACGTATTCGCCATTGAGTTCGACCACCAGACCCGGGGGCCAACTGCGAATGTCGATCGTCTTGACCGCCTCGGCCACTCTGACCTCGCGCTCAGGGGTCGTGGCGCAAGAGGTCACAAGGAAAGCCAAAAGGAGAATTGTCCGATGCATGGAGAAAAGTGAACAGATGCGAACAAGGCAACGAAGCAGTTTGTGCGTCATAAAGGCTCCGCCCCTAAAGGCGTAATGCCCGGCCGTTATAGCCTTACCCACCCCGACCGCTCAGCTAAGGTTGTGCACTTGCCTCCTCCGGTCCGTTCGCCAAGCCGGTGCGAAGTCCCTCCGTCATGCAGAGGCTATGGAGAGGTCACGCCGGAGCTGTCAATACGCGCAATACGTGTCATGAAAGGCGAGATCCAACCTGATCAACTGCTCCTGCACGCCATCGAGGTACTCATGAAGTCCGTGCCGGAAGACGCTGTCGATCGTAGCGTAGTCGAGTTGCGAGCGGAGCAATCCCGACAACCGTTCCGGCTCGTTGCGGAAGCGGCCCTCCTCGGTGGACGAGATGTGGTGGAGCACCTCGTCCAGACGGTCCACACAGAACCGGATGGAGCGCGGGAATTCGGCGTGGCAAACGAGGAATTCGGCCACCCCCCATGGCGTCACGTCGCCCTGGCGGATTTTCAGATAAGCCTCCATTCCGCTGCATGAACGCAGGACCGACATCCATTGCGAGATGTCGACGTTACCCCCCACCTGCTCTCCGCTCGGCAACAGGATGTGGTATTTCAAATCGAGGATGCGCGTCGTGCTATCCGCCCGTTCGATGAATTTACCGGCCTGCACGAAACGCCATGCTTCGCTGTGCGTCATGGTCGCATCCGTCACTCCCTGGAAGAGCTGCGACGCGTAGGTCACCTTGTCGTAGAATTCGTGGGAGTTGGCCCGGAAGTCGCGCGCGGCGGAGCCGTCGCGGAAATAAAGCCAGAGCGCGTTGATCTGCTCCCACATTTCGCTCGAAATCTGGTCGCGGACGGCCCGCGCGTTTTCGCGCGCATAATTGATGCACGAGCTGATCGAATTCGGATTGCGCGGCTCGAAGGTGACATAGTCGAG
>Ga0247834_1002912_pt1 | contig 24406 bp, 21 predicted proteins | sample LaCruzMarch2015__8_FD_187118 | JGI IMG/M metagenome (GOLD analysis project Ga0247834, IMG submission 187118) | Freshwater microbial communities from meromictic Lake La Cruz, Castile-La Mancha, Spain - LaCruzMarch2015_12m | ecosystem: Environmental > Aquatic > Freshwater > Lake | place: Spain...
GCCCAGTCCCAGCAGCGCGACTGCCTTGTCCTTGAACTCTTGAGTGTATCGTTGGTAGATCTTCTGGCTCATGTGTATGTGTTGGATTCCGGTTACTGCTGGTCCAGGAAACTCGCACACCTCAAAGCACTAAGGGCATTGGAATTGAGCAGAGTTCTCCGTGCCAGGGTGGAATCCAGTCAAAATGGGCATTCGATGAGTTCTCGTGGGCTATCAGACTTTGCAGCCAGGGGTAAGCCGCGTAAGGGCAATCGGTCGGAAGCATTCTACTATTTAATTTCTTCCAACGGCGATTCGTTCTCGCTCAGGGGTGTGAACCGGACAGGTGCTCTGAATACTCCACTGCCGAGTCTCGATGGATTTCGGATAGAGATCGTTGACACCAGTTCATTGGTAGTTCGCTCTGGTTACGTTTTAACGGGCCGCGACGGGGATCGAGTTATTATCAAGTCCCTTCGAGATTCAACTTCCCAGGCTGCGCTAGCCGACACCGATGGAGACGACCTTTCGGACCTCGCTGAACAAATTGTTGGCACAGACCCATCAAATGCCGATTCTGATAATGACGGCGTCGGTGACGCAATCGAAGTGAGGTCAGGAAGTAACCCCGTGAGTGGTGTTCCAGCTATGACCGGCATCGTCTCCTCCGCACCCACTTCCAGCGCTACCGTCGACATAGCCGCAGCAAATGGCATCGCGGTTGTCGCCCACGGTTCCTCGGGCTTCACGTTGTTCAATGTCTTGGCTGGGCTGAATCCGGGACGGTTGCTTCAGCAGGACACGCAGGGCTTTGCCCAGGCGGTGGCGCTTTCGGGGAGTTATGCATTGATCGCGGATCGGGAAGGTGGGGCGGTGATTCTGGATTTGCGGGATCAGGAGATTTTGCTCGATCCAGCCCGGCGCAGTGCGGCCTTGGTGCCGGTGTCTGTGGGTGGACAGGCGACGGCGGTGGCGACGGATGGCGTGACGGGTTATGTGGGCACCAGCAGCGGGCAGATCGTGGTGCTGGACTTGGCGGCTCGGCGAGAGGTGTCGCGGCTGAGCTTGCCGGATGGGGCCACGGTGGAGGATTTGCAGATCGAGGGCGAGCGGCTGTATGCCTTGCAGACGGGCACGCTGCGGGTGCTGTCCATCAGCGGGCCTACGCTGGCGGTGCAGGGCTCGCTGGGCCTGTCCATGCAGCGCAGCAACATGCAGGTGCGCTTCCGGCTGTTTGTCGGCAATGGGCTGGCGTATGCCACGCACTCGCGCGGCTATCATCTGGTGGATGTGACCACGCCCACGGCTCCCAGCTTGGTGCGTAGCCATAGCGACAACCAGTTTGGCTGGAAGCAGATGATTCAAAATGGCAGCGGACTGGGTCTGGCCTGTGCCAGCCCGAACTCGACGCCTGATGGCCCGCATCACCTCAGCCTCTACAGCGTCGGCACAGATGGCCGTAGCACCGACTTCCTCACCACCATCGAGACGCCCGGCATCGCCACGGCGGTCTCGGTTTACAATGGGCTGGCCTATGTGGCGGATGGATCAGCCGGACTCCAGGTGGTGAACTACCGCGCCTTCGACACCCTGCGTGTGCCGCCCACGATCCAACTGGCCTCCAACTTCAACCTCGCCGGAGGCTCTGCCGAGGAAGGCAAGCGCATGAGACTGACGGCGACCGTGACGGATGATGTGCAAGTGCGGAATGTGGAGTTCTATGTGGATGGGCAGCTCAGCGCCACAGATGGCAACTTCCCATTTGAGCACGCCTTACTCACTCCCGTGCGCACGACGGAGAAGCAGACGTTCATTGTCCGCGCCAAAGCCACCGACACCGGTGGGAACACGGCCTGGAGCACGGAATACACCCTGAACCTCATCCCCGATGCCACACCACCCACCGTGGCCTCCATCTCCCCGCCGAATAACACGCTGGTGGGTGCGATCACGGATGCCTTCGTGGTCTTCTCCGAGCCGATGGATGTGGCCTCCCTGACCACCGGCATCCAAGTCACCAGCGCAGGGCCTGACAACACGCTGGGCACGGGCGACGATGTGCCCGTGAGCACCGCCCTGGGCTGGCGCAGCACGACGAACACGGCCTTCGTCACCTTTGCCAGCGCTCTGACGCCGGGCCGCTACCAGATCCGCGTGGCGGCTCCGGCTGCTGACGCCGCTGGCAATGCCCTCGCCTCCGCCACCACCTCCGCCATCCGTGTCTTCTCCTTCACCGATACCGACAACGACGGCATGTCAGACGACTGGGAACCCCTGCTGGGCCTGACCGTGGGCGATGACGACAGCGACAACGACGGCATCCTGGACGGAGCCGAGGATTTTGATAGTGACGGCCTAAGCAACGCCGGAGAACTGGTCCTCAAGTTCGATCCCCGCACCCGCGACAGCAATGGCAACGGCATCAATGACGGCCTGGAAGACATCGACCAAGACGGCCTGACCAACCAACAGGAGTTCCTAGCCGGAACGAACCCCAACCTCCCCGATACCGACGGCGACGGCTGGAAAGACGGTGATGAATTGCTGGTGGGCAGTGACCCGACCGATCCGAACAGCAAGCCGAATCTCTTCATCGCCAGCGCACCACCCGTGACGGCGATGCGGTTTGGCAGTGCAGGTGACCTCACCAGCGCTGGCTCAGTCATTCAGGCCCAGCCTGCGGTGACAGTGTTGCGCATTTCGACGGAAATCGGAGGTGGCCTTGGCAATGGAGCCGTGCAGGCGGCACCGCCCGTGTTCGCTGTCCGCTTCGGCACTGGGGCTGACCTCGCCAGCGCAGGTTCCATCATCAAAGCCTCGCCCGATGTGACCGTGATGCGCTTCGGAACCGGAGAAGATCTCACCAGTGCAGGCTCCCTGATCAAAGCCTCGCCCGATGTCACTGTGATGCGCTTCGGCAACGGCGGCGACATCACCAGCAACGGCTCCGTCATCCAAGCCGTGCCTGCTGTTCATCTTCTCCGCATCGACGCCAGCCTCGGCGCTGAGAGTTCAGGCACCATCCTCGCCAGCCCCGGCGTCCAAGTTCTCAATGGAGCCGATAGCCTCATCGCCAAACCGCCGGTCTCCGTGCAAATCTCGCCTTAGCCTTTCCAATAACACCAACTCACCATCAACTATGAAAACACTACCACGCATTGGCCTGCTGCTCGTGGGCATCCTACTCGGCTCAGGCGCGCGCTTGGGCGCTCAGACTTTCGACTTGGGAAGCAATGGGTCGTATGGGGCGATTAATCTGACGTCGAGTCAATCGGTAACACTCCAAGTCCCGCCGGACGGCGTTTTTCATTGCACAACGATCACGCTGGCAAATAGCGCTGAGCTGAGGTTCGCAAAGAATGCAGCGAACACTCCGGTTTACTTGCTTGCGACCGGAGACGTATCGCTGGGGTCAAGTGCGACCATCTACGTCAATGGCACTAGCGCCAGCGGTATTGCCGCAGGAATCGGCGGCCCCGGCGGTTTCGACGGCGGGCAAGGTGGTGAATCACCCGGCGATGGGCAAGGGCCGGGAGGAGGGAAGATTGGATGGGCCGACACCTCGACGTCTTACGGCACCAAACCTGCCAACGTGGAATACCGGGGATCGGCTGGCTACGCCTACCGCCCCACTGGTTCAGCCCAAGCTCTCACGGCTGGTAATAGCTACGGCAATGCTTTGCTGATGCCGTTAATCGGGGGATCTGGTGGTGGCGGTGGAAAAGCATCAACGCTACAATACGCATATGGCGGGGGCGGGGGCGGGGGAGCGCTTCTTATCGCTTCAAATACCCGTATCGTATTCACTTCTAATTCTACACTTAATGCGACTGGTGGTTCAGGTTCATCTGGTCAACATGGGAATGGAAGTGGCGGTAGCGTGCGGTTGGTGGCACCTACAATTCAGGGAACATTTCGACTCTACGTATGGCCGGGCACCAGTCAAAATAGTGCGACATACGGCAGCTATGGTCGCACACGAATCGATTCGCTTAACATCGCCAACCTAACCATCACTGACGAAGGAGGGGCATCTCCCAAATCTCGCGATTTCGTCACCTATGGTGCGAATATGACTGTGTTCCCGCCCAACTTCCCTGGCCTGCGCATCACCCAAGTCGGCACTCAAGTCATCCCAGGCACCCAGGTAGCTCCGGTGTTCGTGCTCTTCCCCGCAGGCTCCCCCGCCACACAGACGGTGACAGTGAGCTGCACGAACTTCAACTCCACCGTGCCGCTGCGCGCCGTGGTGACCCCGCAGAGCGGCAGCACGCAGACCTTTGACTTCACCGTGGACAACACCGCCGGCGGCACCACTAGCGGCAGTGTCCAGGTCCAAATCCCCGCCGGAGTCGCCAGCCGGGTGGATGTGTGGACGCGGTAGGGTGGAAGAGGGGGAGACTTTGAGACCGGGAGACTGGGAGACAAGGGGATGCGGAGACTTGGAACCTGACACTTGAAACTCCTCCGCCTCGCAGCCTTGCCACAGTATTGCCTTCCTGATTGAATCCGTTATTCTAGACCCATGACGACGACCTTTGAGACGAACACGAGCATCGGCCCAGGCGGGCTGCTTCAACTCACGCAATTGCCTTTCCCAGAAGGCTGGATGGTGCATGTGAAGGTGGACCTCAAGCCTGCTGCCTCTCAAGGGTGCCGTGGGTTTGCCTTCGGGCTTCATGCTGGGCTGGTGGATGTGCCCGATGATTTCAATCAGCCTCTGCCGGACTCGTTTTGGTTGGGAGAGGACGAAATCTGAAACTTGAGACATCTTTCACCTCCTCTCCCCTGTGTTGCCTTCCTGACTGAATCCGTTATTCTCACGTCATGTCACAAGTCCTTCTCTCCATCTCTGAATCCATGAATCTGGCGCTGCGAGTGAGTCCTGAGGAGTTCGGTGTGCCAGTGTTTCGCCAGAGTGCGGACGAACTGATCGAGGAATATGCTCATGCCTGATGTCATCTCCAACACGACGTTGCTGAAAATTCCAGATCCGATACACTGAAGCTATGAGCACGATGACCTTTGAAACGGATGCCTGCATCGGCCCAGGCGGTCTTTTGGACCTGGGGGTAATGCCATTTCCTGAAGGATGGCTGGTGCATGTGAAGGTGGAGCCAGCGGCGGCATCTCTACACGATTTGAATGGAGCTGGCCGTCGGGAGATGGCTCTCGCAGCTTTGCAGCGCATAGCGGGTCGCGGCGGCATTTCAGGCATCCCTGACCCGGTTGCATGGCAGCGTGAACAACGGGCTGAACGAAACCTACCTGGACGCGAGCCATGAGATTGATCGATAGCAACATAGAGATCTATGCCTGTCAGCCTGATTATGATTGGCTGCGGGTGGAAATCATGTCGCGTCCATTCTGTGTGTCCCAAGCTACCCGTGTGGAGGTGCTTGGGTGGCACCAGATCACTGTGGAGGATGTTCAGGATCTCGAAGGGTTCTTTGCTGTTGGGACCGTCCTTTCCCTGACGGATGCAGTGGCTGACAAGGCCGTGAGTATTCGGCAGCAAAAGAAAATGTCGCTCGGAGATGCTCTCATCGCTGCGACCGCACTCGTCCATGACATTGAACTCGCCACTCGAAACACGGACGACTTCAAACACCTCGCCGGTCTTCGACTTTCCAATCCAATGCTCGTTGCCCCATGAAGACAGGCTTTCTCTATGCGCTCAGCGCCCTACTGCCCGCATCAGCATTGGCAGCCACATCTCTGGGAGTGCGTGAGCCTTCGCCGCCAGCGGTCGTTTCATCCCAGGTGCCGGTGGCGCTGGCGACGGATGTGAAGGCCGTGGCGATGCAGGCGGATGTGCTCTTTGATGAGACGAAGTTAACCGCCAGCGATGCCGTGGATGGCACGCAGCCGGAAGGTGTGCAGGTGCAATCACGGCTGATCGAGCCGGGCCGCCTGCGCGTGGTGGTGCATCATCGTAGCAGTGGAGCGATGGGTGGCGATGTGGTTTTCCAGGTGCCGCTGACGGCCAAGTCAGGGGTGGTGACGGATGATCCGGTGGTGCTGACGAACTTCATCGTGGCAGGCCAGGGTGGCGGAGTGCTGACGACCACACTGCAACCGAAGGTGCGACTGGTGAATCTGCGGGATGGACAGAGCGTAAACGGGCGGCTCGGCATCGCTCTCAGCGCCACGGCTTCTGCCACAGCAGGGACCATCAGCAAGGTGGAGTATTTCGTCGGCGGGGTGAAGGCGGGAGAGGGCAGCGGTCCGAACTTCCATTTCCAGTGGGTGCCGCCGAGCGCCGGACCGTTTGAGGTGGTCGCAGTGGCCTATGACAGCAACGGTCAGCAGGCATCGACACGCACGATCCCCATCGTGGTCACCCATGTGGGCACCTACACCGGACCTGTTTTGGGCAGCTACTTCGGTCTCGTGCGCGGTCAGACGTTCAGCTTTGCCAACGATGGCTATGTGACGATGACGAGCACGACGGCGGGCGCATTTACGCTCAAGCTGCTGACCGGTGGCAAGACCTGGTCTGCCTCGGGCAAGTTCGATGCCAGTGGCAATGCGACCGTCACCATCGCACGCGGCACCGGCATCAAGGCGCTGACCGTAGTACTGGCCCACTCCAGCACGCCGCCGGTGGATCAGATCCATGGCCGCGTAGCCGACGGTCCATTTGCCAATGGCAAGTTCAGCACGAACACGTTCCAAACAGAATTTACCGTGGACCGCGTCGTGTGGAGTGTCGCCAAAAAGAAGCCCGCCACGATGGCTGGGCCATACACCATTTTGTTGCCTGCGGATGTGGAGGCCGTGGCCCAAGGCGCACCACGCGGCACGGGTTTTGCCACGGCGACAGTGGCCACATCTGGAGCGGTGACACTCAGCGGCAGTCTGGCCGACGGCACAGCGCTCACGCAGTCAAGCTGGGTGTCCAAAGACGGTTTCTGGCCGGTGTATGCCAGCCTCTACACCGCGAAAGGCGTGCTCATGGGCGAGACGAACTTCACCAGTCTGGCGGGCATCAGTGATGTGGGGGGTCAGCTCATCTGGATGCGACCTGCCGATGCCAAATCGCTCCTCTACAAACCCGGCTTCACCACCGAACTCGACAGCGTGGGCAGCAAGTTCATCAAGGCTGTGACGTATCGCCGCCTCATCCCGATGCAGAACGTCGGCGGCAACACCCTGCTCCAGCTCGAAGACGGCGGACTCACCGCGCCGCTGTCTCGACTTGCCACCGTCAATTCAGCCAACGTGACCAACGTGCCTATGCAGGATGCGGATCGCAGCACGCTGACCATCACCGGTGCCACCGGCCTGCTCACCGGAAACTTTTATCATCCCGTGACGCAAAAGCTGACGGCCTACAAAGGCGCTATTCTGCAAACACAGAACCTCATGGGCGGCTACTTCCTGGAAGGCACGCACGGTGGTAAAATGAGCCTCGCTGCCAATCCAACCTACCCGCCAGCCGCCAGCGATGCCAACACCATCGGTGCCGCACCGCTGCCGACGGTAACCATCAGCGCCCCCACCGCCAATGCCGTCGTCACCAAGTTCGTTGCCGGGGCCGTCATCGTCACCGGTAAAGCTGTGGACAAGCAGGGCATCGCCAGCGTGCAGGTGCAGTTCTTGCACAACGATGTGCTCAGTGCTCCAACGCCAGCCACCGTTGGAGTCGTCGTGGCAGCCACAGGCACCACGAACTGGACTTATAACATTCCCATCGGTGTCGGAGATGGCGGTCTTTACACCGTCTTCGCGAAATCGGTGGACACCCTCGGCCAGCAATCTGAGGTGCTAACGGTTCCGTTCCTGGTTCCGCTCAAGAGCGCGCTGGTCGTGGCAGTCAACGACGCCGCCAAAGGCAAAGTCTCCGCAGGCTTCCTCGGCAGCACACAGCGCGATGTTGGAAAGACACTCAGTGTCACCGCCACACCTGCGGCAAAAAAGAAATTCCTCGGCTGGACCGGCAGCGTGGTTTCGTCGGCCCCGACCATCACCGTGCTCATGAAAGTCGGTACCACACTGACCGCGAACTTTGGTGACTGACGCGTATGATTCAGAGGCTCCTCCTCACTCTGGGATTCATCAGTGCCTCCATGCTCAAGGCAGGAGTCGTGGAAGACTGGAACGAAGCCTTCCTCAACGCCGTGCGAAAGGAGACTCCCCCGCCCTGCCTCGTCTCGCGAAACCTGCCCATTTTTCACCTGACGATTCACCGCGCCGTGAAAGCAGCGGCGCAGGCAGGGCTGGATGTACAGTCGCAGACTCAGGCCGCGCATCTGGCAGCGCGCGCCAGCTTCCTGTCGTTCTTCCCCTCACAATCAAAGTTTGCCGAGGCTCTCGATGCCAGGGCCAAACTCGGTAAAATCTCCGAGAGTGTGCGAGCGGACGTCAACGATGCCGTGCAACGCACTCTCAAGGAGCGTGAGAACGATGGCTCCAGCACGACCATCCATTATGTGCCCAGTGACAAACCCGGCCAGTGGCGGCGCACGCCGCCGACCTTCCGTCCGCCCGAGTTCCCACACTGGGGTCTTGTGAAAACATTCAGCCTGCCAGACGTGAAAGCCTTTCGCGCGCCGTCACCTCCAACGCTGGACAGCGCCCAATATGCTGAGGAGGTGAACCATCTCAAAGCCATCGGGGGCAAGGTCAGCACCGTGCGCACAGCCGAGCAGACACTCATCGCCAAGTTCTGGGCCGACTTCAGCTACACCAGTTCCCCGCCCGGCCATTGGAACGAGATCACCCGCGAGATATGCCGGAAGAAGCAACTCCAGCTTGCCGAGACCGCGCGGCTCTTCGCCCTGCTGAATGTCACGTTCGCCGACACCTGCATCACCATCTGGGACAGCAAGTATCACTACAACTACTGGCGGCCCGTCACCGCCATCCAGCGAGCGGATGAAGATGGCAACGACGCCACCATCGCCGACAAAAACTGGGAGCCACTGCTGCGCACCCCGCCGCATCCTGAGTATGTCTCCGGCCACTCCGGCATCAGTGGAGCTGCCGCCGCCATCCTGGAGCATCACTTTGGCAAGGACGGCATCAGCTTCGAAGCCAGCAGTGACGATGTGAAGGACACCCGGCGACGTTTCACCTCCTTCCAAACTTGCGCCGAAGATATCGCCATGAGCCGCATCTACGGCGGCATTCATTTTCCGGCGGCTGGCAGGGAAGGCCTCAAGCTCGGCGGCAAGGTCGCCGACTATGTGCTGGAGCACTTCTCCGAGTGAGGCGGTGCCGTCGCCTGACGACTCCCCAGTCAAGTGACGGAAGCGCTTTTGTAGCCAGAGCAAGCAGGGTACAGCCCGGAATCTGTACCGCAAACTTTGAGCTTTGAACTTCGCACTCCCCGTGCATCTCTAGCGGCCCGTTTTCAGCCTACTTCTCTCCACTTCTCAGATCATGTCCGTCCCCACTCCGCCTCGCACCATTCACATCGGCCTCGCAGGACTGGGAAATGTCGGCGCAGGTGTCTATAAGAATCTGGAGAAGAACTGTGACCTCATCCGCGAGCGCACTGGCGCGCACATCCGCGTGAAGCGCGTCGTCGTGCGCGACCTCCAACGCCCGCGCGATGTCGCCGTGCCAGCGGCGATGCTTTCCACGGATTGGCAGGATTTGATCAGCGATGCGGATATCCAGGTCATCGTCGAGCTCATCGGCGGCACCACCACCGCGTATGACCTCGTCTGCGCCGCGCTGCGCGCCAAAAAGATAGTCGTCACAGGGAACAAGGCGTTGCTGGCTGAGCGCGGCCAGGAGCTCTTCGCGCTGGCGGAGCAGTGCGGCGTGCCGATCTACTTCGAGGCAGCGGTGGCGGGCGGCATTCCGATCATCCAGGTCTTGCAGGAGGGGCTGGTGGGCAATCGCATTCTGTCCATCCACGGCATCATCAATGGCACCTGCAACTACATCCTCACCCGCATGTCCCAGGCCGGCCTCAGCTACGCCGATGCACTGCGCGAGGCCCAGGAGAAAGGTTACGCCGAGGCCGATCCCACCCTGGATGTCAGCGGTTGGGACGCAGCGCACAAGGCCATCATCCTCGCTTCCCTCAGCTACGGCTTCTGGATTCCCGCTGGTTGCGTGCATGTCGAGGGCGTGGACGGCATTGACCCCGTCGACTTCAAGTTTGCCAAACGCCTCGGCTACACTATCAAGCTGCTGTCCGTCATTCGTGCCGATGAGCAAGGCCTGGTGGAGGTGCGTACCCAGCCCACGCTCGTGCCGCTGTCCCATGTGCTCGCGAGCGTCAGCGGCAGCTACAATGCCGTGCTCGTCAGCGGCGACATCGTTGGCGAGACCCTTTTTTACGGCCGCGGCGCCGGCCAGGATCCCACCAGCAGCTCCGTCATCAGCGATCTCTGCGAGGCCGCCGCCGTGCTCGTCTATGGCCCGCGCCACAGCGGCTTTGTCCCGCACGGGCTGTATGGGAGGAGCAAACCCATCGAGGACACAATCTCGCACTACTACCTGCGCCTGACCGTGGACGACGTGCCTGGCGTGCTGGCGCAGGTGGCCACCGTGCTAGGCCAGCGCAACATTGGCATCTCCTCCATGATCCAACCGGAAGATCTGGAGGACACCAGCGGCAGCACCAGCCTGGTCCTAATGATCCACGACGCCCGCCTCGGTGACATGCTCTCTGCCCTCCAGGCCATCCGCGCCCTGGACTGCGTGCGCGGCCAGCCGGGCTGGATGCGCGTGGAGACGCTGCAGGGCTGACTGCGGCCCGGTTCTCCAACATCAAGTTTCAATAAACAATCAGGGCGGCTCACCCGAGCCGCCCTGATGCATTCGGTGGATCACCAACAGCCAAGAAGGGAAACACACACTGAAACCTGCAAACGAGGCCATCTCATGCACCTCATTGTCCGGCAGCAGTGTGCCACAATCCGAAACCTATGAGTCAGGCTGCGGTAAGAGGGCTGTAAGGAGATTGTGACAATCCACGCGCTACGCCACCAATCCCTGGATCACATGCCCATGCACGTCCGTGAGGCGGCGATCAATGCCGTTGTGGCGGACGGTGAGCTTTTCGTGGTCCAGGCCCAGCAGGTGCATCATCGTGGCGTGGATGTCGTAGCAGGTGGTTGGATTGGCGCGGTCGAGCGGCTTGTAACCCCATTGATCGCTTTCGCCTGCGGTGGCACCGCCCTTGATGCCGCCACCGCAGAGCCAATTGGTGAAGACGTAGGGGTTGTGGTCGCGGCCTTTGCCACCTTGCGTGGATGGCATGCGGCCAAACTCGGTGGTCCAGAGTATGATCGTATCATCGAGCAGGCCGCGCTGCTTCAAATCAAGAATCAGCGCGCTGACGGCCTTCGCCATGCCCCAGGCGAGCGGGCCGTGGTCGCGCTCCACATCCTCGTGGCTATCCCAATTGCGGCGCGGGAAGCCGTTGTCATTGCCGCTCCAGATTTGCACGAAACGCACGCCGCGCTCCAGCAAGCGACGCGCGGCGAGGCATTTGCGGCCCATGTAGTCGGCTTCTTCTTCCGCGTTGATCTCTGTTGGCCAGACTTTGCGATGCTCCTGGATGCCGTACATTGTTTTCATCGCTTCACTCTCTTTGCTGATGTCCAGCGCCTCTGGTGCGGCAAGCTGCATTTTTGCTGCCAGCTCGTAGCTCTGAATGCGCGAGTCCAGTCGTGAGTCTTCCTCGCGCTGCTGCATGTGTTTGCGATTGAGTTGCTCTAGCAAGGCAAAGCCCTCTCTGTCAGACTTTGCCGAGATGTAGCGGCCCGCCTTGTGCGGATAAAGATCGGCGATGGGCGTCTCCGCCCCCGGATAGATGATCGTGCCCGCGTGCTGCGATGGCAGAAAGGCGCTGTCCCAGTTCTTCGGCCCGTTTGAGGCAAAGCCGCGATGATCCGGCAACACGACGAAGGTCGGCAGATTGTCGCTCAACGAACCGAGCGCGTAACTCACCCAGCAACCCACGCCAGGGAAACCCGGCATGTTGAAGCCTGTGGCCTGTAGCAGCGTGCCCTGCGAATGCACGCCCGTCTTGCCCACCATGTTGTGGACGAAGGCCATTTCATCCGCGCACGCGCCGAGCGGTGCCACCGCCTCGCTGAGCATCCTGCCGCTGCGGCCATGAGGCTTGAACTCCCACACCGGCTTCTTCCACGGCCCGAGTCCGTTTTGAAATGCCTCCACCTGCTCGCCGAAGTCCGAGACCCCGCCGTGATGCTTAATGAGCGCGGGCTTGAAATCAAAAAGATCAATGTGACTGGCCGCACCACCCATGAACAACTGCACCACGCGCCTGGCCTTGGGTGCGACGATCTGCGCAAGATGAGATGTCTCGGCTGCATTCAGCGCTTCTAATGCCAGGGTTCCAAAGCCCTGGCCGAGAGTGTGGAGCATCTGTCTGCGGGAGAAAATCATGCCAAAAAACGCAGCGAACAGTCTGTTTCTCAAGACTGTTCTCTCATTCTCCAGCTACTTCGCTTTTTTCTTCCCTTTACCCGCCTTGCCACGGTTCACTTGGTCCCATTTCGGCTCCACCAGCGTGGCATTCCAGGCATTCCAAACGGCGGTGAGTTGTTTGAGCTTCTCCAGCTGACTGGCCGCAAGGTTGGCTTTCTCACCGATGTCGTCATTGAGTTTGTGAAGCTGCACGCCATCCGAGTCGCGTGCCTTTACCAGCTTCCAGTCACCATGACGCAGCGCCATCTGATCACCAAAGCGCCAGTACAACGATTCATGCGGTGCTGATTTGTTTTCACCGGTCGCATAAGGCAGCAGGTTCACACCATCAAGCTTCCAGGCTGGATCAATACTCACTCCGGCAGCCGCCAACGCTGTCGGATGAATGTCGAGCTGGATCACGGGGCGATCATCCACCTGTCCGGCAGGGATGCGGCCTTTCCACTGCATGAGGAATGGCACGCGCACGCCGCCTTCCCAAGTCTGCGCTTTGAACCCACGCAGCGAGCCGTTTTGACTCGATGTTTGTGCTGTCGGGCCGCCATTGTCGCTGAAGAAAACCACCAGCGTGTTTTCTTCCTGACCGAGATCGCGGATTTTTGCCAGTACGCTGCCAACGCCGTCATCCAGGGCAGAGAGCATAGCGGCGAAGGCTTGGCGTTTTGGATCGGTGATGCTGGCGAAGCGGCTCAGGTATTACTTTGTGGCATGTAGCGGTCCATGCACGGCATTGTGGGCGAGATAGACGAACCAGGGCTGGTCTTTACTGCGCTCGATGAATCCCACGGCCTCGCTAGTAAACTGATCTGTCGTGTATTCCACCTTCGCCACCGGCTCCGTACCTTTGAGGATCGGATTCGCCTTATCCTCCTGCGCATCCAGGTAGCTGTGCGCGCCGCCGAGGAAGCCGTAGTAATAATCAAAGCCGCGCTTCAGTGGATGGAACTCCGGCTTGTAGCCAAGGTGCGACTTACCGATCCACGCCGTGGCATAGCCCGCGCTTTTCATACGATCACCAAGGGTCGTCTCCGTGAGCGGCAGGCCAAAGTGCTCCACTGCGGCCTCCGCCGGCCCTGGATTGAACTCATGCCCGAAACGGTTCTGATAGCGCCCGGTCATAAAGCCCGCGCGCGTCGGGCTACAATACGGCCCGCTGACATAACCACTGGTGAAGCGCACGCCGTTCTTCGCAATGCTGTCTATGTTTGGCGTCGGGATGTCCTTGGCGAAGCCCTGGCAGCCGAGTTCGCCCCAGCCAAGATCATCGGCGAGGATGACGAGCACGTTGGGCTTGCTAGCAACAGATGCCAGCGTGGTCAGGAACAGCAATGCAATGGCGATGAGGTTCGGCTTCATGGACGCGCTGAAACGATGCTACAGACCGCATATTGCAGACACCTCACGGCATCCTGATCGGCGGCAGCTTCTCAGCGAGAACTTGGCGCAGTTCTTTGAGCGTGACGGCGTGCTGCAGATTGTTTGCGAGGTTGGTGTATTCGTGTGGATCGGCGTCGTGATCGTAAAGTTCGATGCCGTTTTTGCCTTCGTCCCATTCGGTGCAGCGCCAGCGGGTGGTGCGGATGGTGCGGCCCCAGAATTCGGCGTCCTTGCCGCGTCTCGCCTGCGTGAAGGCGTAGTCGTGAATGGATGCCGACGGATCGCTGAGCAGCGGACGCAGGCTCTGGCCTTGCAGATGTTTGGGCGCGGGAACGCCGCACAAATCACAAAGCGTGGGATAGACATCGAGCAGTTCGATGAGGCTGTCGCTGCGCTGGCCGCCGGTCTTCATGCCCGGCGTGTGCATGATGAAGGGAACGCGGGCGCTTTCCTCGAACAGGCTGCGTTTGTGCCACAGGTCATGCTCGCCAGGTGCCAGCCGTGGTCGCTGGTGAAGATAATGATCGTGTTGTCATTGAGACCCATCTGCTTGATCGCGTCGAGCAAACGTCCAGCCTGCGCATCAACGTAGCTCACACACGCAAGGTAAGCACGAATGGCGGCACGACGTTGTTCGGGCGTGGCCTTGAGCGCGTAGCCCGGCACAGCTCCATTGCGCGCAGGCGCAGGGATGTCGGCTTCGTCATCGGCGGGAGCGTCGGGCAGCGTAATGCTTTCAAAGGGATACAGATCGAAATACTTCGCCGAAGCGACAAGCGGCAGATGCGGACGATGAAAACCAACGGCGAGGAAGAAGGGTTTGTCCTTGTCGCGTTTGTCCAACCATTGGATGGCGGTTTTCGCGAAGACTCCATCGACAAGTTGATCGTCCTCGCCGGGGATTTCCTGCCAGCTAAGGCCCTGTTTCTTGCCGGACTTCACTTTGACGAGGCTCTCCTGTTTCGGCGGATAAGGCAGCTCGCTCTTGAACGGCGTGCCGAAGTCCCATCCTTTCGGATCATCCATGCTTTCAAGGCCGGTGGGCACGCCGAGATGGAAAATTTTGCCACAGCGTGCGGTGGCGTAACCGTTGTTGCGGAAGTGATGCGGCAGAGTCAGGACATCGGGAATATTGGTGTAGAGATTGTCTTCATTGTTTGTGACACGCGTCGTTCCGGGTCGCAAGCCGCTCATCATGGACGAACGCGAGGGATTGCAGTGCGGGAACTGGCAGTAGGCGCGGTTGAACTGCACACCGCGTTTCGCGAGAGCATCCAGGTTTGGCGTTTTCGCCTGCGGATGACCGTAGCAGCCGAGGGTGGCAGCGAGATCGTCCGCCATGAGCAACAGCACGTTCGGACGTTTGTCAGCGGCCAACGCCACACACGCAAGGCCCGAAAAGAGCAGGATCAGGATGATTTTCATGCTGGAGAGCATTGGAAGTTCACTTCCCTTCAGCCGCCCACTGTTTCATTTGAACGATGTTCTTCTCCACTGCCGGATTGCCTTTGCCAAGGTATGCGGCCATGTCGCTGTCGTATCTGGATTCGGTTTCAGGTCCGTGATCTTTGGTTTCGACCATCCATTGATCGAGACGGCTGCGCAGGGACGCCAGCGTGGCCGAATGGGCGGGATCGGTGGCGAGATTGGTGACTTGCCAGCGGTCAGTGGTCCATTCGTAGAGTTCCTCGGCGGGGCGAGTGGGGCTAAAGAGCAGCTTCTCGCTGAGCGGATCGAGCACGTTGCGTTCATGCAGGGCGCGCAGGGTCTGCACGATGCTTTTGCCGTCCTTATAGGCATTGGGTTGCAGATGCGGGCGCTGGGGATGAAAATTGCGGATGTAGAGGAAGCGGTCTGTGCGCACGCTGCGGATGCGCTCCACGGTTTCATCACAGCGATCCCGCGCTGCGAAGATGGCATCGCGTTTGGTGTAGTCTTTGGAGAAGACATCGCGGCCCTGCATCTTCTGGGGGATTGGCAGGCCGGCGGCGGCCAGTGAGATGGCGCCGAGATCAATCTGCATGACGAGATCATCCCGCACGGCTCCTTTGGCAATGCCCGGGCCGCGCACGACGAAAGGGATGTGCGTGCCCTCGTTGTAGAGGAATTGCTTGCCGCGCGCATGACTGATGCCGTGGTCGGTGATGAAAATGATGAGCGTGCTGTCGAGAATCCCCTCAGCCTCCAGTCGTGCAAGGACCGCGCCGACATGTTGGTCGGTGAAGCGCACAGCATCGAGATATGCCGCCCAGTCACGCAGCAGAACGGGATCACGTGGGTAGTAGGGCGGCAGGATCACATCCTCCGTCCGCACCGCCGCGCCAAACGACTTCACTGCACGTTGGGAGAGTTCCTGCGCCTTTGCATCTGTGCCGCCGCGCTGCTTGCCGCCGCCGAGCTGCACCTGCATGAAGAACGGTTGGCCTGCCTTACGTCCCGCCCAGTCGGCGTTGGCGTACATGTCGGCATCGTATTCAAAATTGTAGTCCGTTTTGCCAATGCCGCCGCCCTTGCCCTTTTTCCCCTTCACGGCGGGCAAACCGTTGCCGATGCAGGAATAGTAGCCCGCCTGCTGCAACAACTTCGGCACCGGCACCACACCCTCCGGCAGCGTGATCTTCTCCACCCCGCGCCCGCTGCGGTGGTGATGCGCGCCGATGCTGGTCTGATACATGCCCGTGATCAACCCCGAGCGGCACGGCGAGCACACCGGCGCGGTGGTAAAGGCATTCGCAAACCGCGTGCCTTCGCGCGCCAGGCGGTCCACATGCGGCGTCTGGATCGTCTTCTCCCCATAGCACGAAAAGTTCGCCGACATGTCATCAACGACGAACCAGAGGATGTTCGGACGGCTATCAGCAGCCCACGAAACACACGAAAAAAGCAGTAAGATGAAGATAGGTTTCATGATTCATGGTGAACGGCGGTGGCCCCACAATCCTCCAGAAAAAGCGGAAATTTGAGTTCACCATGAAGGGCAAAGCTGAGGGCGCTGGTGGGCACTCACGCTGACAAGCTTATCGTTCTACGCAATTCTCACCCTGTATCCCCTTGTCCCGCTATTTGCGGGGGTTTCTGGGGTGGTGCCGGTGGTCGGACTCGAACCGACACTCCTTTCGGAACAAGATTTTGAGTCTAGCGCGTCTACCATTTCACCACACCGGCGGGTGCTGCGAAGTGGGCTAGAATGCCGAGTCGGCGGGGGATTGCAAGGCTTTTGGCGGACCCAGTATCTCCCGCAGCATGACGGCGTGCCGGAGGGAGGCGGGCGTCATCAGCAGACCACGCAGTCCATTGAAATCTGCCCCGCGTGCCTGTGAGGCGGAGATCATCGGCGGCACTGGCGCGGAGGCTGGTGCAATGAACGCTGCCGGTGTCGGCGTGACCACGGGAACAGGCTTCATCTCGGTGCGCACGGGCCGCCCTGGGTGCCTGACGGGCGGTGGCTGCTGCGGCGGCGCGGTAGCAGTGGGCCGGACGGGTGCTGGGGGCTGTTGCACCTCAGCGACTTCTTTTTTAATCTGCTCAAAGATGTCCCGCACCGAACTCCATGGATCGTGTGCAGGTGGCAGTGTCCTGGGGCTGGGGCGCGCTGGGGCGGGGGCCACGGGCTGTTGGGTTTGCTTTTTCCAGGCTTCCTCGCGCAGACGCTTCTCCTCGGCATCGGGCGGCGTGATTGGGCGTTCGCGCTCCTCTTTGGCCTGTTTCATCACTCCCGTAAGCCATTGCACAAAGCCTGCCACCATCGCGATGACGATGATGGCGATCTGGATAGGATCAATGTCGGCGGGCATGGTTGGGCGAGTGTGTCACGAATCCAACGGGCGCGCCACCACGATTCCGGCATGGCTTTTGAATTCCGCCAGGTAGGCGGAGATGGACTTGTCCAGAACGACGCGCTTCTTCGTCTGCGAGGCATGCATCAGGCGGCACACGCCATCCTGCGTGCGCACGGCCAGGCCGACGTGGCTGCAATAGACATGCGGCCTGTGCGTGACGATGCCGATGATGTCGCCGCTCTGGAGCTTCGGCTCGATGGCGCGCACGGCGTCCTTGGGGATGTAGCGGAAGGGGTGCGTCTGTAGCTCTGCCTCGATCCGTGCCATGCCCGCGCGCAGGGCGGGATTGTGGGCGAGGTAACGGTAGCTTTTCCAGAGCACCGTCATCTCGTCAATGCGTCTCCCCACCAGCGGCACGGTGGGGGCCAGGGACTGTGTGATGTCGCGGACGTTGCCACGCTTGTCGTTATCCCGAAACCATTCCTCCAGGTAGTGGATGCGGTCGAGGTAGCCGCCGTGGCAGACACCGCCGCGATAGCGCGTGGTTTCGATTTCATGCAGCAGGCCGCTCGGCGTGAAATCCCTGGACTTGCGGCCAAACAAGCGCGCGAGGCCGAGCGCTATCTCAAAGAAGGTCCAGCAGTCCTGGCTCTCGAAGTTCACCGAGGGCGATTCGCTGCTGTCGTGAATCTCAAGCGTGAAGCCAACATAGGCCGTGCCCTGCATGGTCAGCGCGGCGCGCGTCACACGTTCGGCGATAGGTAGCGCGCTCCAGTTTTCCGCGACGGCCTGTGCGACGATGCGGTCAAACCTGGCCCTGCCGATGAAGGTGAAGCTCTGCGGGAGGTGCTCCGCCGCGCGGGCGGGGAGCGCCAGGGCGGCGGCGAGCGCCTGGAGGAGTTTGCGGCGTTTCATAGGTGGCATGCTTCTTCAAAACAGGTCGTCATCGCTGCCGGTCAGCAGCGACTGCGTGGCGAGGCCCGTGCTAGAGTCGAACCAGGCCGCGTGCTCATCGTAACCGAAGACGCACGGCAGGGCTTCCACAATCGTGCTGAGCTGGCGGTCCAGCTCGCGCAAGAATGACTCGATGGCAGCGGCGGGCTGCTCTTTGGCGATCGAGGGCGATGCGGCGGTGAGGCAGACCTCAAGCACCGTCTCGCCGATGAATGGCTCCAGGCCATAGCCGATCATGGCAGTGGCGCGGGGCAGGATGCTGTCCAGCAGCAGCAGCACGCCGTGATTGCCGCCGCCCTTTTCCAGCGCGCTGAAAAGGCTGCCGCGATTGAATATCCAGAAGGCGTATATGGCAGGCGGCACCTCCGGCGGGATGTCGGTCAGCACCGCCACGAAGGTGATGTCGGGGAAACGCTGCTCCAGCGTGCGCGCGGCACGCTGCACGGCGCGTTTCCCGCCCGCCGTAAGGAGATGCGCCAGGTCGGAGACGGGCGTGCGCAGCATCAGCGGGATGCCCATCTGCCGGTCCAGCGCCTCCAGGGAGAAGCCGCACTGCCGGCAGGCGGCATCATGCTCCACGGCGGGAAAGCGGCAGGATGGGCAGCGCATGGTAGAACGAGTTTTCCAACTCGTTACCCATTCACCACAGGGAGAACGGGTTGGAAAACCCGATCTACATCTATATACGGGTCTTCGTTCAGTACGATTTTCTTGGAGCCGTTCAGCAGCCTGATCCATTCCAGCAGGCAACCGAGAAAGATGACGGCGACAGCGATGAGGAAGAAGCCGGTGACGACCGTGTCAACGTTGAAGTTGAACTGCTGCGCGGCCCACTCCTTCATCTCCAAGGGCGTGCCACCAGTCGCGATCTTGTCGCTGTAAAACTTGGCACCCGATATGAAGCCCATCTTGGGGTTGGCATCGAAGAGCTTGATCCACCCGGCGGTGAAGGTGGCGCTCATCAGGAACAGGAGCGGAATGACGGTGACGGCCATGAAACGCGCCTTGCCCATTTTAATAAGGATCGTGGTGCCGAGGCAGAAGGCGATGACGGCGAGGAGCTGGTTGGCGATGCCAAACAGCGGCCACAGCGTGTTGATGCCGCCGAGCGGGTCCACCACGCCCTGGTAAAGGAAGAAGCCCCAGGCAGCGACGAGCAACGCGCTGGCGAAGACGTTGGCCGGGAGGCTGCGCGTGTTCCCCAGAGGCCTCCAGATGCCGCCGAGGAAGTCCTGGAGGATGAAGCGCCCGACGCGCGTGCCCGCATCAATCGTGGTCAGGATGAAAAGCGCCTCGAACATGATGGCGAAGTGGTACCAGAAGGCCATCCAGGCCGGGCCAAAGGCGCGCGCAAACATCTGCGCCATGCCGACAGCGAAGGTGGGCGCGCCGCCGACACGACCAAACATGGTCTTCTCGCCAATGTCAGCCGCCAGTTTGTCCATGCCTGCGACCGTGACGGGGAAGCCGGACTGTGCGGAAATCATCGCGGTGACGGCACCAGCCTGAGCGGGATCGGCGAGGGCCACTTTGGCCGCGCCGGCGTTGATGGCGAAGTACTGCCCCGGCTCCAGCGCGCAGGCCGCCACCAGCGCCATCAGCGCCACGAGCATCTCCGTGACCATCGCCCCATAGGCGATGCTGCGGATGGAATCCTCACGGTCGAGCAGCTTCGGCGTCGTGCCGGAGGAGATGAGCGCATGAAAACCAGAGATGGCGCCGCAGGCGATGGTGATGAAGACAAAGGGAAAGACGGAGCCGAGGAAGACGAGGCCCGTGCCATCAATGAACTTCGTGAGCTTCGGCATCTGTAAATCCGGTGCCACGAAAATGACCACCACGGCGAGCACGGCGACGGTGCCGATCTTCATGAAGGTGCTCAGGTAGTCGCGCGGGGCCAGCAGCATCCACACTGGCAGCACGGAGGCGGCGAAGCCGTAGATCATGATGGACCAGGCGATGGTCTCGCCCTTGTAGTCAAAGAAACGCTCAATGCCCCAGTCCTCCAGGTGGCTGCCAGCCCAGACGCTGACTAACAGGCCGACGATGCCAAAGATCGTGATGTCCCGCACGCTGACTTTAAAGATCGTGTGCGCAAAGCCCATAATGAAGGCCAGCGGGATGGTCATGGCGATGGTGAACATGCCCCAGGGGCTTTCGGCCAGCGCCTTGACGACGACCAGTCCGAGCACCGCCAGCAGGATCGTCATGATCGCGAGCACGGAGATCATCGCCACAAAACCGACCACCGGGTTGACCTCCTCCTTGAGCATCTGGCCCACCGATTTCCCGCCGCGCCGGATGGAGGCGAACATCACGATGGCGTCATGCACACCGCCGCCCAGCGTGGCCCCAATGAGAATCCACAGCATCCCCGGCAAGTAGCCGAACTGCGCGGCCAGCACCGGCCCCACCAGCGGCCCCGGCCCGGCGATGGCGGCAAAGTGGTGGCCGAAGACGACCCACTTGTTCGTCGGCACAAAGTCCTTCCCGTCCTGCTTCGTGTGCGCCGGGGTGGCGCGCTGCTTGTCCAGCACGAGCACCTTCGTGATCAGCCACTTGCTGTAAAACCGGTACGCCACGGCAAAGGAGCACAACCCCGCCACCACCAGCCACAGCGCATTGATCGTCTCCCCCGTGTGCAGGGCGGAGAAAGCGACCGAACCCGCACCGAGCGCGGAAATGGCGAACCAAAGGAGGATGCGGGGGAATTTGGACATGGCGGGGCCGATGGTAGAGAGAGGCGCGTCAACGATCAAGACCTGAATGCACAAGTCCGTTAATGCCGTTGAACCAAACGGCGTCTCTACCGATTTGCAAAACTACGCTGCTCTCGCGCAAGACACCTTCGCGCCTGTGTAGAAATAAACCTGCCATCGCTGCCCAAGCGACTGGCTTTGACTCAATGGCAGTACTGAAATTGCGATGGCGCGGCAGACATCCTTGGTGCCTTTTGCACAGCATTCACCATGAAGCTCCAACCAGGCATCACCATCATCCGCAATGGCCAACTCGTTGATGGCACGGGCCGCGCTGCGATCCCCAACGCCACGGTCATCATCGAAGATGGCCGCATCAAGTATGCTGACACCAGCGAGGCCGCACCTCAAATGCCTCCCGATGCACAAGCCATCAATGCCAACGGTGGCACTATCCTGCCTGGGCTTGTCGAGGCGCATTTCCATGCCACTTACTTCAACATCCAGGAACTACAAGACCTCGACATCAAGTATCCTGTCGAGTACGTCAGCCTGCTCAGCGCGGTGAATACCAAGCTCGCGCTCGAATGCGGATACACTGCGGCGCGCAGCGGCGGCTGCCTGTTCAATGTTGATGTGTGGCTGCACAAGGCCATTGAGAACGATCTTATTCCCGGTCCGCGTCTCGCCACCTCGGGACGTGAGATTTGTTCGGCGGGCGGCATCATGGATTGGAATCCTGAGTTTCGGAAGATCGGCATGGAGGGTCTCGTGTTCATCATCAATGGCGTCGAGGATGCGCGCAGAGCCGTGCGCTCGCTGGTGAAAGACGGTATCGAGTGGGTGAAGACTTATCCCACCGGTGATGCCGCATCGCCCGACACGAACGACCACCACACGCTTTGCATGACCTTCGAAGAAATGAACGCAGTCGTACAGACCGCGCACAACCACAAACTCAAAGTCACCGGTCACTGCCGCGCCACGCAGGGCATCAAAAACGCGCTGCGCGCTGGTTACGACTGCATTGAGCACGGAACCTTCATTGACGACGAGGGTCTCGATCTTCTGCTGCAACGCGATGTGCCCTGCGTCCCCGCGCTCTACTTTGAAAAAGCCAGCATCCTGCGCGGCCCTGAGTTTGGTCTGCCGCATGCCGTGATTGACGGCCATCAGGAAACTCTCGATGGCGGCAGCGCCTCCGCACTCCGCATCCTGCGCGCCGGCGGCCGCATCGGACTCGGCGGCGACTATGGTTTCGGCTGGAATCCGCACGGCGACTACGCCCGCGAAATCTCATTCTTCGTCAATGACGTCGGCTTCACGCCCCTTGAGGCCATCACCTGTGCCACGAAGACCGGCGCTGAAATCATGGGCCGCGCCCATGATTTCGGAACCGTCGAAGTCGGCAAGCTCGCTGACCTTCTCATCGTTGCTGGCGATGTCCTCGCCGACATCAGTCTCCTAGAAGACCGCAAACGCTTCATCGCCGTCATGCAAGGTGGCGTCATCAAATCCGGTCAGCTCACCCGCACCGAACACACCTGGAACAACGCTATAAGCATGGGGTGAGGGCGATGGTCCCGAGGTGAGGTTTAAACCCGGCCTACAGGGCCGCGCGCAGGGTCTGCAAGTCCTGGAGGAGGCGCACGGTCTGCCAGGGTTTCCCTGGCGGGGTGGGCGTCAGAGCGCTTTCCACACGCGCGGCAGGCATGCCGCTATGCTGGCTGAGCAACTAAATGCCTGTCCTGGGATCTTTTGTGAATCAAACTTTGCTCCTGTGCTCGAATGCCGCTGAATCAAATGATGATCGAACGGCGACGTGAGGGTGATTTCGGCACCGAGGAGACTTGAGGCAAAAGCGATGAAGATGAATCTGGCGAGGATGAGCGGAAAAAGCAGAAGCCCTGCATCCAAGCAGCCTTTCGACTGCTGGGAGGATATTCAGTGGATGTAAGCGAGAAGGAATCGGCGGAAGGTTAGGAGGCGAGTGGTATGTTTCATCGGTGCGGAGAAGGGAGCGTGGATAAACGTCCTCAGCGTGGAAGTTCCTGCCGTATTCGGGCCATTCCTGGCCCGTCTGGGTGCTTGAAACGGGGCAGGAATGCCCCGATTACGTTTCATGCGTTCTTCGGTGCCTTTCAAATGCCTGAGCCATGCCCTGCCAGTGGAGATCACCCAGCAAACCTTGCCGCATTGGGTGCAGCCGGGGGTGTGCTACTTCTTCACGTTTCGCCTGGCCGATTCGGTGCCGCAGACCTTGCTGGGTGAGTGGATTCGCCAACGTGCCGCATGGCTGGAGCATCATCCGCAGCCTTGGTCACAAACGGACACGCTGGAATACGCCGAACGCTTCACTGAGCGCATGGACGCGTGGCTGGATGCTGGGCATGGAAGCTGCGCGTTGCGTGATCCTGAAGCCCGTAAACAGGTCTAGGATACAATCACGAAGTTCGACGGCCTCCGGCTGCATCTCGACTGTGTGGTCATCATGCCCAATCACGTTCATCTAATCGTGAAGCCAAACGACGATGAAAACGTCTTCAAGCTCATCGGTGGCATGAAAGGCCACAGCGCTCGCGTCTGCAATGCGTTGCTCGGCCGCACGAAGCAGGCGTTTTGGATGGAGGACAGCTACAACCGCATCGTGCGTGATTACGACGAGCTGCGGGCGTTTCGAGATTAGACTTGTTCCCGGATAGTTAAGGAAAGCTAATGAAGCTGGTCGGCGTAGTGAAGGCATGCTGCAACTTGAGCGTATCACCAAAGACACCCGAACCCTCAAAGCCCTCATCGGCATGGGGCGCGGTGAGTTCGATGACTTGCTCGTCACCTTCACGCGTGTCTTGGAGCGGCATGCCCTGCAGCAACCGCGTCAGCGTGCTATTGGAGGCGGCTTCAAAGGGGTGCTCGACACCCCCGGCAAAAAGCTCTTCTTCGTGCTCTTCTACCTCAAGGTCTATCCCACCTTTGACGTGCTCGGAGCGCTCTTTGCCAAGCCGCGCGGGCGCAGTTGCGAGGCCGTCCATCTGCTGCTGCCGCTGCTCGAAGCAGCGCTGGGCCAGAAGTGCGTGCTGCCGCAGCGGCGCATCCGCAGTGTGGCGGAGTTCCGCCAGCGCTTTCCTGCGGTTAAAGACGTGATGATTGATGGCGTGGAGCGTCCCATTCAGCGGCCGCAAAGCTCCAAGCGGCAAAACC
>Ga0247834_1002914_pt1 | contig 24405 bp, 20 predicted proteins | sample LaCruzMarch2015__8_FD_187118 | JGI IMG/M metagenome (GOLD analysis project Ga0247834, IMG submission 187118) | Freshwater microbial communities from meromictic Lake La Cruz, Castile-La Mancha, Spain - LaCruzMarch2015_12m | ecosystem: Environmental > Aquatic > Freshwater > Lake | place: Spain...
CTGGCGGCGGGGTCTCCGTCGTCGCTGGCGGCGGGGTCTCCGTCGTCGCGGCGGGTGGTGGCGTCGCCGGGGCCGGCGTCGGCGCCTGGGCCAGGGCGGAGCCCGCCGTCATGACCACCATCGAAAGGATCGTCGTCCACCGCTGCATGGGCTGGGCTGTACCATGCACGGTGGCCGGGTGCAGGTCCCGAGATGACACGGGGTCGGCGAGAGGACTCGGGTGCAAGCCCTGGTGCCGCAGGCTATGCGGCAGCCATGAACGACGCGTTTGATTTCTCCGGCGTGGCCGTCGTGCTGGTGATGGCGGGGGCTCTGCTGCTGGTGGGAGGCCTGGCCAGGGCGCTGCACCAGCGGCTGCTGCAGATGGGCATCGACCAGGCCACCGACACCATCGAACGCCTGCTGGGGCTGCTGGCGGATCCCGCCCCCCACGACCTCACCCTGGTGGACGAGGGCCGCCACCCCCCGGACGCCCGCGGCTTCATCGACGGGGTGACCTCGGCCGCCCGCGCTGCCGGCTTCACCCTGCTGGGGGACCTCGAGGACCGCACCCTTGGCAAGGCCATGCCCGAGGCCAGGACCGCCATGCGGGGCCTGCTCGGCGACGACGGCGCCATTGTCTGCGTGGCCTGGGGTCGTCCCGGGCAGGGGAATGTGCCGCCGGTGCACGTCATCGAGCTTGGCAGCGAGCTGCAGGACGGCCGCTTCGTCGAGACCATCGCCGCCCCAGAGATGCCCACCTTTGACGTGGGCCCCGCCATCCTGCTCGAACGGCTGCCGTCGTCGACGACGTTTGCCGCCCTGCTCGAGCGCCATCGGGCCCGCCTGCTGGAACTCGGTCCCACGACCACCGTCAGCGACGTCGACGGCGCCATCCAGGGTTCCCACCGGCGGGTGGCGCTGGCAGCGGCCCATCGACGAACCATTCCCGCCCTCGTGACCCGCGAAGAGCTGCAGCGCATGGCGGGCGCCGAGCCCGCCATCGTCGACCAGGTCTACGCCGAACTGCTCAAGCGCCAGGGCCGGCGTCGGTGACGACGGCAGCGACGGGGGCTGGGCGGCGGGCCATGAACGCCGTGATGACGGCGGGCAGGATGGGGGCCAGCAGGGCGTAGCCAAACCCCGGCGCGTTCAGCACGAGGGCCTGCCAGGCGAGGATGGCCACCGCGTTGCTGCTCCAGGCGACGACGGCGACCACCACGGGGCGCGTGAAGGGGCCCAGGCCCGCCCGCCCCACAAAGACCAACGCCGCCAGCAGCAGCAGGGGCGCCAGGAACAAGCCCTGGGTCTGCCAGGTGAGGGCGCCCTCGGTCTGAAAGCCGTCGGCGACGGCGAAGGCGAAGGCGATGGAGACCACCGCGTAGCCGATGAAGGCGAAGCAGGCCCCGGCGACGGCGGCCATGATCTGCTGCAGCCGTGGGGGCAGGGACCGGGCGTCCTGGGGGCGCAGGGAGCGATGGAGCAGCACGCTGAAGGCGAGGGTCTGCAGCAGCACCTCGGGGAGGCCAAACAGGTGGTACCACAGGGGCACCCGCGAATAGAGCAGGCCCTCGACGGACGACGGCGCCGCCGCCGACGTGCTGAGGATGCCGATGCCCACCAGCAGGCCCCACAGAAACAGCCAGCCCAGCTTCTGGCGGGCGAGGGTCTCTGTGAATGGCAAGAGCACCACGCCGACGATGAGCCCGCGGATGGGCTGCAGCCACGGGCCAAAGCCCACGCCGGCGGCGTCGAAGTCCTTCATGTAGTCGCGGATGACGGGCTCGTGGAAGGCCCATTGGTAGTCGAGGACCCTCGACGCCACGAGCCCCGCCAGCAGGTAGGTGACCGTGTGCCAGAGCATGGCCCGCAGCAGAAACGCCGGGATCGACATCCCGTGGGTGGCCGTCACGTTCGTCGTCATGTTCGTCGTCATGTCCGTCGTCATGTTCGTCGCTGTATTCGTCGCTGTATTCGTCGCTGTATTCGTCGCCGTATTCGTCGCCGTCGTCGGCGAGCTCACCGAGGATCGGCCAGGGTGGATTCGTCGAGGGTTTGCTGGCCATCGCGGGAATAGCCGCAGGCGTCGCCGGTCTGGGTCATCAGCCGCTTCATGTCGCTGTGGTCGAGGCGCTCGGTGTGAAAGCGCGGGGTCATCGACAGCCCGTGGGAGAAGTGTCGCCGCGCTGCCGTCACCAGCGACGCATCCCCCTTGCGCTCCGCGGCACAGAGCAGACCCACGCCCAGCTCCTTGTGGACGCGGACGGCCTCGGGGGCACAGGCCTTCGCCTTCTCGAGCCACAGCAGGGCCTTGTCGACGTTGCCGCGGGTGCCGGCCATGACTTCGACAATCCACCAATCGGGGATCAACCGGTAGAAGATCCCCAGGGTGAGGTAGGCGTCGCAGGGCAGGTTCTCCTCGCCACTCAGGCTCACGTAGTGGATGTCGCTGGTGGCGGCCTGCAACCACAGGGTCTCAATCTCCCTGGCCATCGACAACGACGACAGCACGCCCTGGGTGGTGCCCAGCCGGGCCTTGGCGATGCCGAGGCCCCAGCCGACCCGGGCATCGCCAGGGGCGAGCCGTCGTGCCCGCGTCAGCACCGTCACCATCTCGGTATAGAGGCCAAGCTTGTCGAAAGCGTCGTCGCGCTTGTGGCGCTCGCCCAGCTCATACAGAAACCGGGCGTAGAGCACGTGGAGTTCGACGTCGTCGGGATGCTGGGCCAACAGGGCCTTGGCCTCGCGGCGCCCCTCCTCGGGCTGGTCGTTGCTGTAGCGGGTCTCGAGGGCTGGCCAGCGGCTGTCCTTGGCCTCGGCGGGCAGCACTGACGACGACGGTGTCTTCGCCGCCAGCACGGGCGCTGGCGTCGTCGTCGGTGCCGTCGTCGTCGTCGTCGATGGCGCCGGTGTCGGTGCCGTCGTTGTCGGTGCCGTCGTCGTCGACAACAGCCACAGCAGCGGGAGCGTCCAGACCGTCATGGGGGGAGTCTGTCCCACCTGACAACGTCCTGAAAGCCCCCGCCTTGCAGTGTCTTGCAGTGTCTTGCAGTGCCTCGCTGGCTGCTGCACAGAGGCCCATGGCCATCGACGACGACGAACTCCCTCCTCCAGCTGCTTCCGCTGCGGACCACGTCGTCGACGACGCGCACCCCGTGGTGAGCCCCGCCGAGCTGCAGGCGGCCCTCGCGGTGTTGACGCGCGTCGCCGCCGACCGTGCGGTGTTGGCCACCGCCAGCGCCGAGGAGCGCGCCCGCCTGCAGCAGCTCTGTGGCGAGGTCGCCCGGCCGGATTTGAAGGCCCGCAAGAAGCTCCACAAGGCCCTGCAAAAAGCCGAGCACCAGCAGAAAAAAACCGCCGACGACGACCGCCGCCAGCAAACGGGGATCCGCCAGCTGCGGGCCCAGCCGGTGTTTGTCACGCCGCCCCTGGTGTTGCCGGGGGCCGCCGACATCGACGACGCCGCCGACGCCGCCGACGCCGCCAACGACGACGACGTCGAAGCCGCCGAAGCCGAAGCCGCCGACGGCCTGCACAAGGCGCGCATCTGCTACGTGTGCAAGCAGCCCTACGAGCGGCTGCATCACTTCTACGATCAGCTCTGTCCGGCCTGTGGCGACGTCAGCTTCGGCAAACGCTCGCCCCACCACGATCTGCGGGGGCGGGTCGCGCTCGTCACCGGGGCCCGGGTGAAGATCGGCTATCACGCCGCCATCTTGTTGCTCAGAAATGGCTGCGACGTCGTTGTCACCACCCGCTTTCCCAAGGATGCCGCCGCCCGCTTTGCCAGCGAGGTCGACTTCGCCGATTGGGGCAAACGCCTCAGCATCTGGGGCCTCGACCTGCGCCACACGCCGTCGGTGGATGCCCTGGCCCGTCATCTGCTGACGACGTTGCCGCGGCTGGATTTCATCATCCACAACGCCTGCCAGACCGTGCGGCGGCCACCGGGCTTCTACGGCCATCTGCTGACGGCGGAGCAGGCGCCCCTGCACGCGTTGCCGCCAGCGCAGCAGGCGATGCTGTCGTCGTGGGAGGCCTTCGCTGCCGCCGGTCATTCCCAGCCCGCCCTCGCCGGCGTGGCGGGGTCGGCCCTGCTGTCCCAGATCGAACCCGATGGCCACACGGCGCTGCCGACGACCTCGCCGACGTCGACGACGTCGGAGGCCCTGGCGTCGATCTTTCCGGCGGGGGCCCTCGACGCCGACCTCCAACAGGTGGACCTGCGCACCCACAATTCCTGGCGCACCACCATGGGCGACGTGCCCGTCGTGGAACTGTTGGAAGTGTTGTTGGTCAACGCCGCCGCACCGTTTGTGCTGACGAGCAAGCTGTTGCCGCTGCTGAAACGCGACAACGCCGGCCGGGACCGCCACGTCGTCAATGTCTCGGCGATGGAGGGGCAGTTCTATCGCAAGAAGAAGACCGACAAGCACCCCCACACCAACATGGCCAAGGCCGCCTTGAACATGTTGACGAGGACATCGGCCATGGAGCTTGCCCCCCATGGCATCTGGATGAACGCCGTCGACACCGGCTGGGTCACCGACGAAGACCCCGCCCACCTGGCGGCCCGCAAGGTGGAAGAACACCGCTTCAGCCCACCCCTGGACATCGTCGACGGCGCCGCCCGCATCGTCGACCCCATCTTTGCGGGGCTGGCGTCGGGGCAGCACGCCCACGGCGTCTTCTTCAAGGACTACCAGCCAGCACCGTGGTGATCGTCGGTGGGCGGACGCCGTTTGCATGGGCGCACCGCCATGCTCAGGTCTCGAGTCCATGCAAACACTTCCCATCGATGCGTCGCGCGACGCGTTTGCCGCGGCGCTGAGCACCCCCGGCGAGCGCCCGCTCGTCGTCGTCGCGCCGACCGGCTCCGGCAAGTCCACGCGGCTCCCGCTCTGGCTCGATGCGTGGGGCCACGGTCCAGTCCTCGTGATCGAGCCGCGGCGGGTCGCCTGCCGAGCGCTCGCCGGGTTCTTGAGGGAGACCGTGCCCGAGGCGCGCGTCGGCTACCGCGTTCGCTTCGAAGACGTGAGCGACGCGTCAACGCGCATCCTCTTTGTCACCCCGGGCGTCGCGCTGCGCTTGCTCACCGCTGCCGTGCTTCCGTTTCGCAGCGTGCTGTTCGATGAGTTCCACGAGCGCGGCCTCGAGGTCGACCTTGCGCTCTGCCTGCTCCGCGCGCGTCCAGCACCGCCGCGGCTCGTGCTCACCTCGGCCACCGTCGAGGGACCACAGCTCGCCGCCCGCCTCGAAGGCACCCTTGTCGAAGCCATGGGCAGGTCTTACCCGGTCGCTCTCGAGCACGAGGCGTCCCCTGACGCGCCCACGCCGCGGGACTTGATCCCGCGCCTGCAGGCTGCCCTCGAGCGCCTGCCCGACGATGACGGCGACGCGCTGGTGTTTCTCCCCGGCAAGGGCGAGATCGAGGCCGCCCAGCGCGAGCTCGCGGGGCTCGCCGCGGCGCGCGGCATCTCGCTGCTGCCGCTGCACGGCAGCCAGTCGGCCACCGAGAGCGCGCGCGCGCTGCGCCCCACGCAGGGCCGGCGGGTCGTGCTCGCGACCAACGTCGCCGAGACCTCGCTGACGCTGCCCGGCATCACGCGCGTGATCGACAGCGGGCTCGAGCGACGACGACAGCATCGGGCCGGGCGTTCGGTGCTCGTGCTCGGTCCCGTGAGCGCAGCGTCCCTCGCGCAGCGCGCCGGGCGCGCGGGACGCACGGCCCCGGGCCGCTGCTTGCGCCTGTTCGGCGCTGGCTACGCTGCGCCGGCCGTCGCTGCGCCGGAAATCACCCGGCTCCCGCTCGACGACATGGTGCTCGCTGCGGCTGCCGCGGGCCTCGACGCGCGCAGCCTCGAGCGCGCCCCGTGGCTCGATCCACCGCCACCTTTCGCGCTTGCCGCGGCGCGGGAGCGCCTCGCGCGCTGGGGTGCTTTGGATGATGAGGGAGCGCTGACGGCGCGCGGAGCCCGGCTCGCGACGCTCCCTGTGGCGGCCTTCGAAGCGCGCTGGCTTGCTGCGCCGCCCGAAGCACTCGCGGCGACGGTGGCGGATCTCGTCGCGCTCTTGTCGCGGGAACAAGACCTGTTCCTTCCGCTCGAGCGCCTGCCCGCCGCGCGGCGCGACGATGTCGCGCTCGCGCGCGAGGCGCTCTGCGCCGGCGCGCGGCACGAGGTCGCCGTGCGCTTGCTGTGCTTGCGCCGCGGGGACCCGAAGGTGCACGGCTTGAACGAGAGTGCGCTCGCCGAAGCGCGGCAGGCGGCAGGGCAGCTGCGCGCGATCGTCGGCGCCAGGGTGGCACGCGCGGCGGACGATCGAAGCGCGCTCCCCGCCGACGACGTGCTCGCGGCGTATCTCCTCGCGCGCGTCCCGGAGGTGGGTTTCGTCCTGCGGCCTCGCGCCGATCGAGGCGGGTCGGACGGAAGCGAAGAGGCTCCCTGGAGCAACGGCGAAGAGGAACTCTGGATGCGCCCCTACGCGCCGCCAGGCTCCCCGCCGTCGACGGCGAAGACCGGTGTGGTCCTCGCCCACAGCTGGATGCCGGCGCGTACCGGGACCGGCGTGCGCGGGCGTGGGCATCTCTTCTTGCCGTGCGCCAAAGGCGTGCTCGCCGAAGCGCAGCTCGGCACGCTGGAGGTCGCCGACCCACACCTCGAGCGTGGGCGCGAACGCGACGCCCCGTCGCGCGTCGTGGCGCGCGTTGAGCGCCAGCTCGCCGGCGTGCTGCTCGACAGCCGTGATGCGTGCCTGTCAGGAGAGCCGCTGCGGCGCGCGATGGCGACGCTCATCGAGGCCGACCGCCTGTGGCGCGGGGTGCGCGAGGACGTCCTCGACGCTCTCCACGTCTGGAGGATGCTCGCGCGGAGCGACCTGCAAGACGACCTGGATGCGCCGGTGTCTTTGATCCCGCCCGCGCCGCCGCCCGCCGATCTGTCCTCGTGGCTCGTCGCAAGGCTCGACGCGCTCGGCCCGGACGCGCCCGAGGACATCGAACTCCTGTCGGGCAAAGACCTCGTGCCCGACCTTTCAGCACTCGCTGGCGGGGACACCGCCCGCGTCGCTCGCCTGCGCGCCGACTTTCCGCGGGAGTTCGCCGACCAGGGAGCGCACTATGCCTGCGCCGTCGATGCGGCCCAACGGACCGTCACCCTTGAGCCGGTCAACGCGGCGGCGCGCAAGCGTGGTGCGCCGCGCGCGACGATCCTCCCGCGTTTCCGCGGCTTCAGCGTCGTCTATGTGCAAGCCTCCCGCCGTCTCGTGCTGCGCGGGTGAGCGGCCGCGTCGACGGCTGAGCCGCCGCTGTCGACGACATCCGCCTCACAGGGGCCCCCTGCGGTCCCCCGCGACCCAACGACACCATGGCGGTGTATTGACCGTCGTCAGCTCATTCGCTCACCGATCCCAAACGCGCCTGCACCCTCGCCTTCACCGTGCGTCGGTCAATCCCCAATCGGCGGGCGGCGCCGTCGTAGGAGCCGACGGCGTCGTAGACGTGGCCGACGTAGTGGCCAACGACGTCGTCGACGCTGAGGATGCCGGCGCGGACGTCGTCGAGCCACGGCACCCTGTCGTTCTTGTGGCGCACAGCCGGCAAGAAGGCATCTGCGGGCAGCACGCCGTGAACAAGCACCGTGCGCACCACCTGGGTCAGCTCGCGCACGTTGCCCGGCCAGGGGTAGTCGGCGGCGCGGTCGCTGATGGCGGCAATGACATCGTTGGCGACGCCGGCGCCTTCGTCGTTGCCGGCGACGACGTTGGAGACAAAGCGCACCAGGTCCACCAGCTCTTGAGGGTCGTCTTGGACCCGCGCCGCCAACGATGGTGTGCGCACCACGACGCCGGCCAGCCGGTAGTAGAGGTCCTGGCGAAAATGTGGCGTGCCATCGTCGACGTCACCCTCGGGGGCGCTGGCGCCGATGGCTCGGTGGGTGGCAGCCATGATGCGGCCCACAAAGCGCGTGTGGCCGTCGGCGCCGACGGGCGTGAACTCGCGAGACTCCAAAACCCGCAAGAGCTTGGTCTGCAACGACGGCTCCAGCTCGCCGACCTCGTCGAGAAAGACGGTGCCCCAGGCGGGGCAGCCGGCGAAGAGGCCGGCGCGGTCGCTGGTGGCGCCGGTGAAGCTCCCCTTTTTGTGTCCAAAGAGGGCGCTCTCGATGAGCGTCGACGACGTCGCTGCGAGGTGCACAGGAAAGAAGGCGTCGTCGGGGTCGCCGGCGAAGCAGCCGCGCTCTTCGACAAAGGGCACAAAGCCCGAGCGGCCAATGGCGCGGGCCACGAGCTCTTTGCCGGTGCCGGTGGGACCCAAGATCAAGACCGACACGTCGCGCATGCGGTCCACCAGCGCGCGGCGATAGCGAGCGGCGTCGGCGGAGAAGATCGCCTCCCACACTGAGGCCCGAAGGGCGGCGGTGACGCGGCTGCTGCCGATGATGAAGCGGAAGATGTGCGTGAACGCGCGACGAATTTGAAAGAAGCCGGCGAAGGCATGGGCGGCGTCGAAGGCGGGGCGGGCGCGGACGTCGACGTCGTTGAAGGCGGCGACCCAGGCGGCGCGGAAGGGCGCGTAGGCCTGCACCCTCTTGGGCGAGAAGTCCTGCACCAGGGCATCCAGGGGCGGAATGCTGCGGGTGTAGATGTCGAAGAGGGACAGCTCTCGGTACAGGGCGCAGTCCTCGTCGCTGGCACCGTCACCGCGCTCGCCGCTGACGACGGGGCGCAGACGGGCGGAGGTGTCGGCGGCGATGGCCTCGATGTCGTTGAGGTTGTCGCGGCGGGCGTCGGCGTCCTGCAACAGGTTCCAGGGCCGCGATCGTGGCCGAAATCCGGCGCCCAGGGCCTTGGCCTCGAGCGCCGTCCACGACTCGGAGAACGGATTGTGGGCGGCCATCTGAGCCACCGCCGCCGCCGACGTCCGCCAATCCTGAGCATTCCGTCTGGACATCCAATGACCATAGCCTGGACATAAAATGTATGGACGGCCCGTCCTCTTCACCGTGGAGTCGTTTAAAAACAAGGAGATAGCCAAGTCCACGGGTCGGCACGAACCCTGCGATGCATGGGGCACAACCCAAACCCCAGGACCGCCTCATGTTGCACACGACCCCCCATCACGCCGACACCCCCGCCTGGCGTTTTCAGACCTGGGCCGCCTTCATCCTGTCCCTGGGCGCCACCAGCATCGGCATCTGGTGGATGCCCGTCGACATCTGGACCAAGTGCTTCGTCGGCTTGGGGCTGTGGTTCACGGTGTCGTCGTGCTTCTCCCTCGCCAAGAGTGAGCGCGACCGTCACGAGGGCGGCAAGCTCAGCGCCCAGGTGCAGGAGCATCATGTCGAGCGCGTGTTGCGCGACCTCTCCAAGGACGTCGCATGATCACGGCACTGCTGGTGGTGGCGGCGCTGTCGTCGTCGCCTTCTTCTTCGTCGCCTCCTTCTTCGTCGCCTTCTTCTTCGTCGTCGGGCAGTTCGCCCTGGACCGAGATCCACCGCGACGACGACCTCGTCGTCATGACTCGGCCCCGCGCGGGCCTGCCCGTGAACGAGATGCGCGCCGTCGGCACCGTCGACGTCCCCGCCGACAGCCTCTGGGCCCTGGTCTCCGACATCGAGGCCCACACCCGCCTGATCCCCGACACCACCGTGTCGAAGATTCTCCGCTACGACGGCGACACGGCGATTGTCTTGCAACGCAGCGAGCCCCAGCTGTTGTCGCCGCGCGAATACGTCATCGCCGTCGACCGCGTCGACGAGGTCAAAGCCGGCACCGGTCGCCGCCGCACCATGACCTGGCACGCCCTGCCCAAAGGCGGCCACGAACAGACCAGCGCCGATGCCGTCGTTGTCGACGTCAACAGTGGCTCCTGGTCGGTGGAGGCCCTGGACAACGGCCGCTCACGGGTGACGTTTGCGTTGGCCTTTGACCCCGCGGGATTCGTGCCAGCCTTCGTCGTCAACGCCGCCCAGCGCTTCGGCGCCCAGGAAGCCCTCGCCGTCCTCGTGCGCGCGGCCATCGCTGACGGCCATCGCGCCATCGCTGACGGCCATCGCTGACGGAACGCCGCGCCGGGTTCAGCCCTTCGGCTTCCACATCGGGTAGGTGACGCGGAAGTTCTCGTTGGAGCCCGGGATCTTCTCGGTCAGCACGGTGAATTCCAGGCCGCTGTCGTCGGTGAGGGCGTCTTTGGCGGCGCGGGTGACGAGGATTTCGTTGGCCTTGGCGGTGTCTTCGCCGAGCTTGGAGGCCGCGTTCACCTGGTTGCCGTAGACGTCGATGTCGCCGATGCGCAGCAGGGGGCCGTAGCCGATGCCCACGCACAACAGCACCTGGGTCTCGGGAGGCCGGGTGAGGTTGATGGCCTGCAGGGTGTGCTGCATCTCGACGGCGCAGGCGAGGGCGGACTGGGCCCGGCGAAAGATGAGCATGAGGCTGTCGGCCTCTTGTTTGATCAAGATGCCGTCGTGGCGGGCGACGACGGGGTCGAGCAGGATCTTGTGCTCGTGGATGATCTGCAGGAAGTGCAGGATCCCGAAGGCCTCCACCTGGCGCGAGAACCCCGAGAGGTCGGTGAACATGACGGCCCAGGTCTCGCCGAAGAGGTCCCACACCCGACGGTCGATCTCGGTGACGCGGGCCGGGTCGCCGGCGGCTTCGGCCCGGTCGGCCATCAACGCCCACATCCGCTCTTCGCTGCCCTTCAGATCATTGCGCTTCACTGGAGACTCCCACCGACAAAACGACCTCGAAAACAGACGCGACACCAGGGGGCCGGAAAAAAGCCGCCCGGGTTGTGCAGCATACAGCGACACGGCCGCTGGTGTCGGTGGCGTCCCGCCGATCGGAAGGGCAGCATGCCGCCCATGATCATCGCTACCCTGGCCAAGCTCGCTCAACCGCGCCAGCGGCTGCCGTGATGGACCCATGAGCAAGGCGAGCATCCGGGGGACCATCACGTCACGCTTCGGCGAGGCCGCCGCCCAGGCCTGGCCCCGGGACTTCGCGGGGCTGTGGACGGGGGACGGCGACGCCAGCGAAGGCACCGTCGTCATCCTGGGGCCCTTCGCCTGGGTGGAGCTCACCAAGCGGCGCACGCCGTTCAGTCGCCCGCGCTTCTTCTGGGTGGGCCAGGCCTGGCAGCTGCTGGAGGGGCTGCCGGCCTTTGAGCAGGCCCTGCAGGAGGCCCGACCCTCCCTGTCGACGTGGGACCCGGTGGTCCGCACCTACTGCCGCTTCGTCGGCTGTGAACTCCTCGACAGCCGCGAAGAGGTCGACGACCACGCCGACCCCCAATGGCATGTGTTGCCCTGGTCCAGAGAGACCCTTGCCCTCTGGGAGCCCCCGCACTTCCAGGAGGGCGTGCTGCGCTTCTGTGTCGAGGAGCAGCGGAGCATGGCGCGCATCAGCGTCTGGCAGGACACCTTCGCCGTCGAGGTCGACGGCGGCCTGTGATGGCCGTCCCGGTCACGACGCGCGACCTCTGCGGTGGCCGATCTCCCGCGCCGAAGAGAGCAGCAGGTACTCCACCGCGTCATCGTCGAGGTCGCGTTCACGAAATGGTGACGGATCGCGCATGTCGAAGAGCTGCCGCGCGCTCTTGGTCACCATGTCGATGCAGGTGAGACTCGCCTTCGGTGCGGTATCGCGCAGGGGTGGTCATCGCCGATCCACGTCCAATGCGTTCAGGCTCGCCGCACGCGGATGCTGACTGGCCCCCGGCCCCGCAATGGCGCCATGATGGTCCCTCTTGGAGGGACTGCGATGAACACTGCCCGCCGCCACGCCCAGCTGTTGTCCGTCCTGCTCGTTGTCACGCCCGGGTGCTTCCTGCTCGAGCGGGCCGAAAGCCTCGAGCCCGGCTCGGTGCGCGGCACCGCCGTCGACGATGGTGCTGGCGTGCCCCACCCCGGCCTGCGACTCGACGCCAGCGGGCGACGACTGCGCGGCGACGCCGACGGTCGATTTCTCGTCAGGGACCTCGCCGAGGGCCCCTGGCTCCTGCATGCCAGCGTCGATGAGGACGGCAACGGCTGGCCCGAGCTCGCCGCCTTCCGGAGCTTCGGGCTGCGCCGCGTGCCCCACGGCGCCGCCGGTCCCCGCCTCACCGCCATCGACCTCGGCGACGTGGCGTTGCTGTCCACCATCGAGGTGGCTGGCGTCGTCGTCGACGAGGGCGGGACCCCGATCCCCGGCGCCCTCGTGCAGGCCCTGCGCAGCGATGACGATGGGCAACTGCAACAGGAGGCCGTCGTCTCCGCCGACGCCAGCGGCGCCTTCCGCTTTCCCGCCCTGGCCAGCGGCGTGCTGCACGTCGAGGCCGTGAGCCCCGACGGCGACGCTGTCGGCGCCGTGACGCCGTTTGATCTCGCGGCGCCCACCCTCGATCTCGCCATTACCCTGCGGCCAGGTGGGGCCGCCACCGCCGTCGTTGGCCTCGTGCCGCCGCCGCCCGATGGCACCGCGGCCACGATCACCCTGCAGAGCCGCCGCAACAGCACGACCATCTCCGCCACCGTCGAGGGCGGCGCCGTCAGCTTCAACCCCGATGAGGTGGGGCCCTGGAACGTCGAGGTCGCCATCGGCGACGACAGCGGCGCCCCGCAGACCGGCCGGCTCCTCGAGCAGCTCGCCAGCCCCCGGGGCGGCGAGGATGTCGTGCGCTGGGGTGTCCTGCACCTGCGCGGCCCCGACGGCTGCCCCACCGATGGCAGCGTTCGCGACTGCGACGACGATGGCGTTTTTGGCCTGCCCTTCGACGACAGCGGCGCCCCGGTCACAGGGACCTGGACCGCCTGTGCCGCAGTCTGCGGCAGCCTCCGCGGCGCCGCCCTCGAGGAGATCCGCTGCGTCGAGACCAACGTGTCCTGGGACTGCGACGACGACGGCGACGGCCAGCCCGATGTCACCGAACCCGCCGCGTGTCTGGGCGCCGGCGTCGACTTCGACGGCGACGGCCGCTGCGGCCTCGACGATCCCGCCCCCGCCTGCCCCGGCACCGACCCCACCGCTGACGTCTGCGTCGCCGCGCGCATCGGCACCTTCCCGCCGCCCCCCGTCCGCCCCGAATACGGCGGCCCGGGCGAAGGCGAGGGTGAAGGCGAAGGCGAGGGCGAGGGTGAAGGCGAAGGTGAAGGTGAAGGTGAAGGCGAAGGTGAAGGCGAAGGTGAAGGTGAAGGCGAAGGTGAAGGCGAAGGTGAAGGTGAAGGTGAAGGTGAAGGTGAAGGTGAAGGTGAAGGTGAAGGTGAAGGTGAAGGTGAAGGTGAAGGTGAGCTCTTCCCGGCCTGCCCGCCCGGCGACCTGCTCGGCGACGGGGGCTTCAGCGAGATCGTGGTCACGACCGATGTGGCGCTGCAGGAACTCATCGGCGTGTGCGGCATTCGCGGCTCGTTGGTGGTGAGCGGCGTCGGTGTCACCTCGCTGGCGTCGTTGTCGAGCCTGCGCTTTGTGTCGGGCGTGCTCGAGATCAGCCGGACGTCGCTCACGAGCCTGGTGGGGATCGAGGCGCTGCATGTGATCGGTGCCGAGATCGCCGCCAACGGGACGCTCGGCGAACCAGAGGGCTTTGGCGGACTCGACGTCAGCCGCAACACCACGCTGGCCAGTCTGGCGGGTCTGCAGAACCTGCGCGTGCTGGTGGGCAGCGTGGACATCAGCAACCACCCGCTCCTCACCGATGTCACGGCCCTGTCGCAGGTGCGCGCCGTCGACAGCATCAGCATCTCGAACAACGCAGCGCTGGTCGCCCTCGAGGGGCTGCACCAGATCGAGGCCAGGGCCACGCTGCCGCCGGAGCCGCCACCCTGCACACCGCTCCCGTCGGTGCGGGTGGTGGGGAATGCGGCGCTGCGTGATCTGCGCGGGCTGCGGGGTCTGGCGGGCTGCCTGGACACCAATCTCGACGTCACGAACAACGGGGCGCTTGTGAGCCTGGATGGCCTGCAGGGCATCGCGGAGGCGCCGAGCGTCGTCATCTCTGCCAACGCCGCCCTCGAAAGCGTGCTCGGTCTGGATGGCCTTGGCCGGGTGAACAATCTGCTGCAGGTCGACGACAACGATGCGCTCATCGACCTGTCGGCGCTTGACGGCCTCGTCGCCATCGGTGGAGCGCTCAACGTCTCCGACAACGCCAGCCTGACCAGCTTCGAGGGGTTGCACAACGTCGCCGCCCTCGGCGGCGCCTTGACCATCGTGCGCAACACGGACCTCGTGGACCTGCGCGGGCTGCGGGGCCTTGGCGGCCGGCTCGCCGGCAACGTCAACGTCCTCTTCAATCCAGCCCTGACGAGCCTCGATGGCCTGCAGGCCGTGTCGGCGGTGTCGAACCTGAGCATCGAGGACAACGCGAACCTGCAGCGCCTGCTGGGCCTCGACGGCCTGACGGTCGTCGACGCCCGCCTCTTCATTCGCAGCAACACCGCCCTGGTGGACATCTCGGCGCTGGCCGCCCTGCTGACCGTCGGCACCCAGCTGACCATCAACCAGCACCCCGACCTGCCGCAGTGCCGGGTCGACGCCCTCGCCATCCAGTTGGGGATGGCCTGCACCACCTGCACGCTCAACACCGGCATCGACAATTGCCCTTGAACCGGCCGCCCGGTGCCTCGGCGGGTGCCGGCCATCCCCCTGGTGGGGCCATGCAAAACAGAGCCACGTTCAAGTCGTGGGGCGTGCGCTCAGAGCAGGTTGGCGATCGTCTGAACAAGCACGGTGTGCAACTGCCGTGACGACGTGCTGCCCGGCGCTCCTGCTTGCACATACAGATACCCACCCTCCACGCTGAGCCACGGCGTGAGCTTGTGCAGCGCGCCGACGAAGGCGCGGTTCTGGTCGAAGCCCGTGCGGCCCTCGGGGCCGAGCAGACCGACGAAGAGCTCGTCGAAGGCGACGACGCCCCACGCGCCGTCGCCGACGGGCAGCGTGTACACGGCGCGCAGCATGGCCCGCGTGCGCAGGGCAAGGGAGGGCGCACCCTCGAGGGTGCGCTGCTCGAAGCGGCCACGCCACATGAGCGCGACGGGCCCGAGCCGATCGGTGAACATGAGTTGCTGCCACAGCCGCGTCTCCGACACGCGCCACTGGGGCGCGTCGAAGGCGGGGATGCCCGCAGCACCAGCCCAGACGGTGAGGCCCCTGGCGATCTCCCAGCCGACGGCGCCGCGCAGCAACACGCGGTCGGGCTTGGCCTCAAGCACCGAGAAACGCGGTTGCAGCTCGAGGTAAAACAGTGCCGGTGACGTCGTGGCGCCTGGCGCGAGCATGCGACCCTGCACGAACAGGTTGTGCCAGTGCTGCACATCGACGACCTCGGCGGCCGCCGGCGGCGCGCCAATCGTGACGATGAGTGCGCCGATGAGCAGGGCCATGCGGGCGCGGGCGTTCTTGCCCTGTCGAGCGAGGGTCGTCGTGTTCATGGGGTTCTTCTACGCGCCGCCGGCAAGGCTGACGACCGTGCAGGGCCCGGTCCTCCATTACGGTCACTGCGGGTACCGCATCGGAGGATGACGTCGACAGCGTCGTACCAGCGGCCCGTCGCCCATGCGCGTGACAAAGATGCCCGCATAGTGGGCCTGCGCGTAGGGAACGAGCTCCTCTTCGACGACGCGGCCGGCGAAGTGATCGCCGGCGATGAAGCGGCCCCCGCCGACGTAGAGCCCGGTGTGCCAGACCCACACGGGCGTGTCGGCGAGGGTGGCGATGGCGGGCTCGGCGGCATTCTCGGGCGTGTCGACGAACCAGATGACGTCGCCAGGCTGCAGCAGGGGCAGGGCGTCTCCGAGTCCGGCCGTGGCCACCGGGGCCGCACCGGCCACTGGCAGGCCCAGCTCACCCTGCACGGATGTCGTTGGCATCACCGACCAGCTGCGCCAGCCGCAGCGCGGCTCAATGGCCTGCAGGGCGAAGAAGAGCAGCCCCTGGCAGTCGAGGCCGTCGTCGGCGCGACGGAGGCGCCCTCCGAGCACATAGGGCACCCCGAGGACGGCTCGGGCTCCATCGACGAGCGCAGCTTGCTGTGGCGGCGGAAGCGACAGCAGGAGGGCGGTCATGGCGATGAACATGCCCCATGGTACCGCAGCCCCGACAGCGATGCCGGTACCCGCCCGGTCGACCGCTTGCCCTCGCATGACCGACGCTCGTGACCGTCAGCGCTGGCCCTGACGCTGCGCGAAGACCATCGATGCCATCAACAGCACGGAGGTGGCCACCGTGACCGCCCACAGACCACGGTCGAGCCAGAACATCGGGGCACCCATGGCAACGATGCCCCCGAAGAAGAGCACGAGGTAGGGCACCAGCATCGACGGACGGGGCGGTGAGCGGAACTCGATCGGTCGCCAGTAGTCGACGACCAGCATCAAGATCACGAAGGTGACGAAGATCGCAGGTCCCATCCACTGAGCACTCCCCTGGCGAACGAAGTCGACGAGGGCAGCACTGGCAGGGACCGCCAACGCAGCGATCACGAGGCCGATCCGGCGATTTGGACCCATCCCCCTCGAGGGCCGAAGGGCGAAGCCCATCGACTGCAAGACGTTGACCGAGTTCACCACCAGCCAGACGGTCACGGTGGCCCAGCCGAGGTCGTGGAGGTCCGTCATGGGCAGATCCTGACACGCGGTCTTCCCGATGACTGACGCGAGGGACTCCGCGCCATGGTGCCGACCCTGCCCATCGTCTTCGCCTCGTTTCGGTGTTCCGGCCTGAAACCGACCCCTGTCAATATCGCCATCGGTACGGCTCGGACGATGGGAGCGTGAACACCTGCCAGGGGGGCTGCGGAGAGGCCTCGGCGCCGATGGCGACGCCGACGACGGCGCCGAGGGCAGCACCGCTGACGCAGCCTCCGATGCCCGTGATGAGCGCCAGCTCCAACGACGGGTACCCCGACGGCTGGGATTGGGACAAGCCGAACCCCACACCCGCCAGCCCACCGCCGATGACGCCAACGGTGGCGCCCACCGTCGCGCCGAGCACTGCGTCAGGCCGGTCGACGGCGCCGACGCCGACGAGGCCGCCGACGGCCGCTCCGCCGAGAAGCACGACCGCGCCTGCGCCCCAGGGCGCTACCCCCTGGCCGCCGGAGGCGAACAGGACCCACACCGTGGCGCCGCCACCGGCGAGGCCGAGGGCCGCACCCGCCGCCGCGCCGACGCCCGCGGCTACCGCGGCCATCTCCTTCGATGCTGGCGCGTCGGGCCCCCCGGTGGGAATCGACCCCGCCCCCGCCAGCACGGGCAGCCCCGCCACCGTCGTCGCCGTTGGCGCGGGCGCGGCCGGCGTGTCGAGTGCTGTCGGGACGCCTGCGACGGGCATGGTGAACAGCAGGCAGAGGAGTGCGGTCATGGCTCTTTCCCGCGAGACAGGGGCTGCTGATGGGCAGAATAGCCTTCCTCGCCAGGACCAGCACTCACCAGGCCGACACCGCGATGGTGACGATGACGGCGGCGAGGCGGGGGACGATCGAGGCGGGGATGGTCATGACGGACTCCAGGGCGACACACACCAACCAGCTGGTGTGTGTCGCCACTGTCCCTGTCAGCGGCCTTTCCCCTGAGGACACATGTCCCCGGTCGGCGTCGAAACAGGCGCCGAATTCAAATACTTGGCGAAGCGCCAAGTATTTGAATAATCAGAACCATTCGACCACTTCGTGGTCGAATCACGCCGAAAAAAAGCGGCGCCGTGTGGGCGCCGCTTTGGTGGGTGGCTTTCATACATGCCTGAAAAGCCTTGAGATTTCAGACCGGTACGGGCCGGGACGGCTCAGCCGAAGGCGACCACCAGCACGGCGGTGACCGCGATGTTGATGAGGCCGATGGGGATGAGCCACGACCACGAGAAGCGCATGAGCTGGTCGTAGCGCAGGCGGGGAATGGTGGCCCGCACCCAGACGAACATGAAGAAGAAGAAGCCGATGCCAAGCACGGTCCACCAGGGGCCGGGCAGGAAGCCGAAGGGGCCGCCCCAGCCGCCGAAGAAGAACGTCGTCGCCAGCACGCTCATGGTGATCATGCTGATGTACTCGGCGATCATGAACAGCGCGTAGCGGAAGCCCGAGTATTCCGTGTGAAAGCCGCCCGTGAGTTCAGTGTCTGCTTCGACGAGGTCAAACGGCGGGCGGTTGGTCTCGGCGAACATGGCGATGAAGAACAGGCCAAAGCCAACGGGCTGCAACAGCACCAAGGGCAGCTGGTGCTCGCTCTGCCAGCGCACGATGCCCGACAGGGAGATTTCACCCGTGATGAGCACGACGCCCACCAGGCTCGAGCCCAGCACGATTTCGTAGCTGACGAGCTGGGCGGCACCGCGCAGGGCGCCGAGCAAGCTGTACTTGTTGCCGCTGGCCCAACCAGCGAGGACGACGCCGTAGGTGTGCAAAGAGCCAACCCCCAGCACGTACAAGATGCCGACGTTCATGTCGGCCACGTACAGCGTCAGCGTGCCCCAGCCGGGGATGTCGTAGGCCGGACCGAAGGGCAAGATCGCCAGGCCCATCAGGGCCGCGAACAACGCCATGCCCGGGGCCAGCCGGTTCAGCCACTTGTCGGCGCTGTCGGGAATCAAGTCTTCCTTGAAGAAGGTCTTGATGCCGTCGGCGACGGGCTGAAAGAGCCCGGCGGGGCCGACGCGGTTGGGGCCCCGACGGACCTGCATGAGGGCGATGACCCGCCGCTCAAACCAAGTGCCGGCGGCCATGCCGCTCATGCCGCCGACGATGACCACCAGGCACAACGTCAACAGGTAGACGATGTTTGACAGGGGCCAGCCAAGGATCGTGGTCTGGTTGAAGGTCTCGAGCATGACTGTCCTTGTCGTCGATCAGAGCGGGAAATCGGGAGGGCTGTCCTCGTCGTCGTCGGGCAGTTGCCGGCGCCAACGACGACGCTCACATCACGTTGAGCACGTAGGGGGACGTGTTCTTGTTGGGGGGCAGGCGGCCAAAGGCGTGGTCGGCGGCGAAGACCGCCCGCAGACCCTTGAGGTCCGTGGGCATGGCCATGCCGAGCTCGTTGGAGAGCAGGGCCACGATCTCCCAATCGGCCTTGGCCTTGTCGGCGCCACCGGGGGGAATGCCGCCGGCGTCGAAGCCCTGGTGACGGCCTTCGATGGACGAGAAGGAACCCGCCTGCTCGTAGGTGTCGGCCAGGGGCAGCACGACGTCGACGCAGGCCGGGATGTCCGTCGCATCCTTCAGCAAGGTCGACGTCGCCCAGATGACCCGGGCGGTGCCTGTGTCCTTCACGGGGAAGCCCGACACATGGGGGACGTCGCCGAGCACGAGCAGGGTGTCGTTTTTCTGGGACAACACACCAGCGGGGCCCGTGGCGTCGACGGTGGCGGCGTCGCCGAAGATGGCGCGGGCGCCAAAGGCATTGGCGGCTGTGTCGAGGCCGGCGGTGAAGCTGGTCTCGTCGCTGCAGCCAAGGAGGGTGCGGAGGTGCTCGAGGACCTTGATGCCCTCGGGGTCGGTGGCAATGGCGGTGCCGGCGACGATGGAGGCCGGGCGTTCCTTGAGGAAGGCTGCGGCAGTCGCTGCCTCCTTCGAACCCTTGCCTTCGAGGGCCGCCACGAGGTCTTTGAGGACCGTCAGGGTGTTGTCCGCCGACGTCTTCAGCCAGGCCTTCGAGTCGCGGAACAGGCCGTTTTCGGCGCCGACGACGACGAGGTTGCCGCCGCCGCCTTTGGTCTGGCCACCCTGGGTGAACGGCACGAGGGCCCGGCGGATGTGCAGGGCGAGGATGGGGGCGTCGACGAAGGGGTCGCAGCCGACGACGACGACGGACTTCGAGGCCGCCAGGCTCGGCAGGGTGCCGCGGGGCGCCCACGTCGAGATGCGGGGCCACACCGAGGTGGTGGCTGTCAGCTGGCTCAGCTTGAGGGCCGCCATGGCTTCGTTCGTCAGCGTTGTCGACGCCAGGGCCCCCACCTTGTGGTGGCGGATCATGTTGGCGGCCTTGCGCAAGGCGTCGAACCAGGTGGTCTCGACGAGGACGCCGTCTTTGCGAATCAACGGCATGCCGCGGCGCTCGGTGCGCTCCAGGGGCATGGTGTCAAAGCGGGTCTTGTCGGCCAGCCAGACGTCGTTGACCTCGAGGTTTTCCCGGGGACGCAGGCGCAGCACGCGGCCGTCGCGGGTGTCGATCCACAGGTTCGAGCCCGTGGGGTCGTCCTTGGCGATGCCCTTGGCGCGGCGGAGGTCCCAGGGGCGGGCCCGGAAGCGGTACTGGCGCGACGTCAGGGCCCCCACGGGGCAGATGTCGATGACGTTGCCCTGCAGGGGCGAGGTGTAGCGCTCGCCGTCGGCGACGCCGATTTCGCCGTAGCTGCCGCGGTCGAGGACGGCGAGGGCGCGGTCCCCGGGGATTTCTTCGTGGAAGCGCACGCAGCGGTAGCAGAGGATGCAGCGCTCGCGGTCGAGGACGATGCGGTCGGAGAGCTCAAAGGCCTTGTCCTTCTCGCGCTTGTCTTCCTCGAAGCGGGACACGCCGAGGCCATGCTCGAAGGTGTTGTCCTGCAGGGGACACTCGCCGGCCTTGTCGCAGACGGGGCAGTCGAGGGGATGGTTGGCGAGGAGCAGGGTGACGACGGCGTTTTGCCCGCCGACGGCCATCTCGCTCTTGGTCTTCACGACCATGCCTTCAGCCACGGGGGTGGTGCACGCCGTCTGCAGGCGGGGCATCTTCTCGATTTCCACCAGGCACATGCGGCAGGCGCCGACGGGCTTGAGCTTTGGGTGGTAGCAGAAGACGGGGACGTCATTCTCGAGAAGCTTGGCGGCCTCGACGACGAGGGTGCCCTTCTTCACCGTGATCTTTTGACCATCGATGGTGAGGGTCACGCTGTCCGACGGCGGTGCCGGCGCCGGGGCGGGCACGGGGGCGGCTGCGGGCTTGGCGTCAGGGGCTGCGGCTTTGGGATCGGACGTCGTCGTCGTCATGGGGCGGGTGAGAACATCGCCAAGCGGTGGTGGCAAGGGGTCATTCAAGACAGCCCACCACCCGGGACAAACCGGGCTGCCCGGGCGGGCGACGGCAACTCTCGGTCCGGCTCCTCCCAGTCGGTGCAGGCAGCAGGGAGGCAGCGGGCCGGGCAGGGCGGTTGTTTGGCGCCGTCGCCTCTGGCATGGCGTTGGAATGCGCAGTCTGTCTGTCCTACTTTTGTCTACAGTGCTCGCGGGCACAGGCTGCAGCCGCTCCCCGGCGGCCCCGGCGGCCACCGCCGCCGTCCCCGGGCCGGCCGGTCCGACCTTCATCCATGACGACCTGGTCAAGGCCACCGCCATGGCCCTGGCCGACAAGAAGCTGCTCTTTGTCGATGCCTGGGCCCCCTGGTGCCACACCTGCCTCTCCATGCAGCGGGAGGTGCTGGACACCCCGGAGTTCGGGGCCTTCGCCGATCGGGTGGTGTTTGTGGCCATCGACACCGACCGACCCGCCAACGCGGCCTTTCTGGCGGCCCACCCCGTGAGCCTGTGGCCGACGTTCTTTGTCCTCGATCCAGCCACCCCGGCGGGCCTTCCCCTCGCCAAGCACCCGGGCTCCCTGAGCCTTCCCGCCATGCTGACCTTTGTCGGCGACGCCGTGGCCGCGGGCCCGGGACGACGGCAGCTGCCCCCACTGCCCCAGAACATTCCCGGCGAAACCGCCATCGCCGCCGCCCACGCCGCCCAGACCCGGGGAGACGTGGAGGCCGCCGTGGCCGCCTTCGACACAGCCGTCGCCGCCCTCGGGCCCGACCATCCCCGTCGCGGCGACGTGCTGATCGAAGCCGCCTGGGCCCGCACCAAAAGCGCCGACGCCGCCGGCTGCGTCGCCTTCATCACCGCCCACGACGCCGAGGTCGCAGCCCGGGGCCTCGGTGGCGCCGCTTTCGACCTGCAGGGGGCCCTGTTGTCCTGCGTCGACAAGCTCCCGGACCCCGCCGCCCAACAGCGCCTGCGCGAGGGGGCCCGCACCCGTTTGCAGGCCCTGCTGGCCTCGCCACCCCGGGGGGCCGCCGTCGACGACCGCGCCGACGCCATGGCCACCCTCGCCGACCTCGAACACACCCTCGGGGCCCCAGCCGCCGCCGTGGCCGCCATCCACGTCGACCGCCTCAAGCTCCTCGAGAGCGACGCCAACAGCGCCACCACCGAGAAGGGCGCCCAGGTCCACGACTACGCGCGCATGAACAGCCTGCTGGCCCTCGGCCGGGGCGACGAGGCCGTCACCCTGCTGCAGGCCCGCGCCAAAGCCATCCCCGACGACTACGAACCACGGGCCCGGTTGGCGTCGGCGCTGTTTCGCCTCAAACGCCTTGACGAGGCCACCGTCGCCGTCGACGACGCCATCCGGTTGTCGTACGGGCCCCGCCGCCTGCGCTACCTGAGCCTGAAGGCCGACATCGAAGGCGCCCGCGGCGACGTCGCCGCCAGCCGGGCCGCCCTGCAGCGCATCGTCGACGACGGCGCCGCCCTCGACGCCGCCATGAAGGCCGGGGGCATCGTGGCCACCGCCACTGAACGCCTCAAGGCCCTCGACAGCGCGCCCGTCGCCGCCCACTGACCCGCTGACCCGCTGACCGCGGGTTGGGACCAGGGGCGGTTCCATGGTATCCCCGGAAGAAGCGATTTCTGGCCATGCCAGGGGGATTCATGTCTCAGTATTCCAAACGGTATTCCAAACAGTCGTTGGGCTTGGCTCTGCTGGCGCTGTCCAGCGCGTGTGATCTGTTCAACGGCGGCGGGACCGGTGGCATCGGCAGCCGCGACCGCGATCGCGACCGCGACACCGACACCCCTGAATGCGACGTCGACGGCGATTGCGACACCGCCGAAGTCTGCAACGCCGGCGTCTGCGAAGCAGATGCACCACCACCACCACCACCACCACCACCGCCACCGCCACCGCCACCGGCCGAATGCACCGACGACCCCGACGCGGCGGATCCCGTTTGCCTGGCCACCGGCGAGCTTTGTCTGGGGACCAGCTGTGTCGTCCCCGAAGACGTCACCTGTGCCGGCCTCGGCCAAACGTTTTTCGACACCGGCGGGCCGCTGCTCATGGAGCCGTCCTGGGAGCTGTTTTCTGGCGGTGATGCAGCGTGCAACGGCGACCTCGGCGTCTTCTTCTTCGTCGTCGTCGTCGACGGCTTCGTCGGCACCACCAACGCCACGGCCGTCTTCTTTGGTGATGCTCCCGGGTTTGCCGTCGACGTCGGCGAACAAGACGGGGTGTTCTTTTCCATGAGTCTGTGTGCCCCCGCCGGTACGATCGTTGGCGACAGCACGGCTCTTCGTCTGGAGACCGACGATGGGCTCAGCAGCAACGTGGTGTGCGGCCAACTCGCCCCCGAGGCGCCATGATCGCCGACCACGCCTTCGATGCCTGAAGAATCAGGACGATCCGGCACCCCTCCCAAGAAGTTCTGACGCACTGTTCGGCAGAACCCGTTCCAACGTTCCCACGAAAAGGACCCGAAAATGCATTGTCGTCACCAAGCCCTCGCTGTTCTTTCCTTCTTGACCGTCACTGCCGGCTGTTCCGTTGGGACTGTGACTGGTGAGATCGACGGGCGAACGGTGCCAGGCTTTTCGGAGGCCTCGTTTGGTGGCCTCGAAGACGACAGCGACGCCTTCGTTCTCGCCGGCTTCGCGATGCCTGGGGATGCCTGCGTTGATGGCGGGGAAGTCCTGCAAATTCAGGCGGATCAGCGAGAGGCCCTCACTGACGGCAACGTTGACGAGTTCAACGACCTTGTTGCCGACCAGGCCGACTTCATCAACGCTGCCATCCCCGTGGGGGAGTGGAACATGTCGTTGGTCTTCGCTGGTCTCGATATCAAGGACGTCCGTGAAGAGACGTATGACCTCGAAAAGCAGGAAGACGACGACGTCAACATCAGTCTTTCGTTGTGCTTCCATAAACGAGAGGCCGAAGTGGCGACCGTTGACGGCGCCGCGACACTTGAGAGCGGCTTGGACTGTTTCACGGCCAGCGAGGGAGACCTCAGCTTCATTCTCAACACGGACGACACCGAGTTGCAGGTCAAAGGCGAGAAGATCAGGATGGATTTTGACGACGGCGATACCGCTGGCGATGTTGACGTTGACTTCACGATGACCGGCTGCTCCGCGATCGTTGATGGGCTTGAAGCGGTCAACAAGTCACTGATAAACGCGGGCTGATGGGCTGGTGAGCACAAACGCCCTGTCCCATCGTCTGGCCCGCGCGCGCAGCGTGCGTTCGACCACCAGGCAAAGGACTGACGGCCAGAAGCGACCTTGAACGATCCCCGACGGCGTGGGAGACCCCCGCCGTCGGTACTCCTTTGGCGCCAGCCAAAGAAGCATCCAAACTTCTTCGGCGCCAGCCGAAGAAGCATCAGAACTTCTTCGGCGCCAGCCGAAGAAGCATCAGAACTTCTTCGGCGCCAGCCGAAGAAGCA
>Ga0247834_1002917_pt1 | contig 24381 bp, 21 predicted proteins | sample LaCruzMarch2015__8_FD_187118 | JGI IMG/M metagenome (GOLD analysis project Ga0247834, IMG submission 187118) | Freshwater microbial communities from meromictic Lake La Cruz, Castile-La Mancha, Spain - LaCruzMarch2015_12m | ecosystem: Environmental > Aquatic > Freshwater > Lake | place: Spain...
TGCCGATCGGCCTCCACCAGGGAGAGGGCCACGATGGGGGTCTGGAAGAGGGCCGCGGTCAGATCCAGGATGCGATCGAAGTGCTCGTCACTGTCGGCATCGAGGATGCCGTAGCGCTCCAGTTCACGGAGCCGCTGGTCCTCGTCGGCGGGGACGGGATAGGCCGGATAGGGAGCCATGGCAAGCCTGCGTCCAAGCAAAATCTAGGCAGAACGGGCGCCGGCAAGTGGAATCCGAAGGGGGAGAACAGACTCAGGCCGCGGGCACCGCCAGGGTTTCCTCGTAACCGGCGCGGCGGCCGTCATCCAGCTGGTTCAGGTAGCGGCGCTCGGCGTAATAGGCCTCCTGGAAACGCAGGGCGTCGACGTTGAGGGCATCGAAGAGCTCATGGATGCGGGTCTCCATGTCGAGCCCGCTGCCGACCGCCGGAGAGGTGGGGGCTGGCGGGGGCACCTGGCGCTCCTCCTCCAGCAGCCGGGCGATGCAGTGCTCCAGGGTCTGCAGGCGCTGACTCGACCAGGCATTGAGCAGGTGACGGCAGCGGCGCAGCACCCGCTGGCGCTCCAGCGACGCCGTGGCCCCGCGTAACTGCAGCGGCGGATGGGCCAGGGCGAGGCGCTGCACCTCACTGGGCTCCAGCAGGGGAGTGAGCCGGCCCAGCAGGGCGCTCTGCTCCACCAGCAGCCGGTCGCCGAGGAGGCGGGGCAGGTCGAGATCGGCCAGATCCAGGCCGGGATCGGTGCCCCGGTTGATCGCCTCGAGCCGCCCGGCGCCGAGGTTGTCCTCCTCCAGCTCGCCGATGGCGGCCCAGAGCTGGCGGTGGTGCTGGAGGGCGAAGTCATCGAGTTCGCGGCGCCGCAGCTCGGCGCGGATCACGCCGCGCCAGGGGGCGCAATGGAGGTAGAGGCGCAGGATCTCCGCCTCGGCCCGCTCCCGGTGCCCCACCTCCCCGGGCTGCTCCCATTTCACGGAGCGGCCGTGCCAGCGCTGGCCCTTGACCTGCTGGCGCAGGTCCTCCTCCAGCTGGATGGCCAGCCGGGCCTGACCGCCCGAGAGGCGCTCGGCCACCTGCTGCAGGTAATGGCTGCGCACGGCCGACTGGGGCAGCTTGCCCAGCAGCTGCACCAGAGCGGAGACGGCCTGCTGGAACTGGTCGGCCCGGGCCAGATCCTTGCCTTCAAACACCTGCTCGATCTGCCAGTCGAGCCAGAGCGGGGCCAGATCGAGCAGGGAGCGGTACTCCCCCGGGCCGTGCTGCTGCAGGAACTCGTCGGGGTCCTTGCCGGCGGGCAGGTGCAGCACCCGCAGCTCCAGCTGGCCCTGCAGCGCCAGCTGCTCCACCTCGCCGATGGCCCGCTGGGCGGCACGGATGCCCGCCCCGTCACTGTCGAAGTTGAGGATCAGCCGCCGGCCGTCGCAGCAGCGGCACAGCTGGGTGATCTGGCTGGAACTGAGGGCCGTGCCGAGGGCCGCCACCGCATTGGTGATGCCGGCGGCGTGCAGGGCGATCACATCGAAGTAGCCCTCCACCACCACGGCCCGGTCGTCGCGGCGGATGGCGTCGGCGGCCCGGTCCAGCCCGAACAGATGCTTGCCCTTCTCGAACACCTCCGTTTCCGGGGAGTTGAGGTATTTCGGTTCGGCCCCGTCCAGACCCCGCCCACCGAAGCCGATCACCCGGCCCTGGCGATCACGGATCGGCACCATCACCCGGTCGCGGAAGCGGTCGTAGAAGCCGCTGCCCCCCTTGCGGGCCACCACCAGACCGGCTGCCTCCAGCAGGTCGGGCCCGAGGCCCTCCACCTGCTGGAGGTGCTGCAGCAAACCATCCCAGCCGGCCGGGGCATAGCCCAGCTGGAAGGCTTCGAGGGTGGTCTCGCTGAGGCCGCGGCTCTGGCGCAGGTAGGTGAGGGCCGCCGCCCCCTCCGGCGAGCGCAGCTGGCCCTGGAACCAGCCCGCCGCCAGGGCCAGCACCCGGTGCAGACGATCGCGGCGGGAGAGCTGCTGGCGCAGTCGCTCCTGCTGGGGGCCGTCGAGGGTCTCGACCGGCAGCTGGTATTTACGCGCCAGATCCAGCACCACCTCGCTGAAGCTGGTGCGCTGCAGCTCCATCAGGAACTTGATGGCGTTGCCGCCCGCCCCGCAGGAGAAGCAGTAATAGAACTGCTTGGCGGGGGACACCGTCATCGACGGGGATTTGTCGTCGTGGAACGGGCAGATCCCGACGAACTCCCGTCCCTTCTTCTTGAGCACCACGTGCTCCCCCACCACATCAACGATGTCGGCCCGCTCCTTGACAGCCTCGATCGTGCGGGGATGGAGACGGGGAAGACTCAAGAGTGCAGGCTCAAGACAGATCGGGGCGTGCAGGGTGAAGGGCCGCCGCTGTGCCGACCCTATCGGTGGTGGTGGACTTGGCCCCATTCTGGGGCCTGACACCACGGATGGAGATCACCGGGTGAACCGAACGCCCCCGATCGACCCCGGTCGAGCCCTGCCGGCCGGGGGCTGGATGGTGCTCAGCGCCCTGGCCTTCAGCCTGATGGTGGTGGGGGTGAAGCAGGTCGGCGACCGGCTGCCGATCGCCGAGGTGGTGCTGGCCAGGGCCCTGGTGAGCCTGGTGCTCAGCTACGCCATGGTCCGAAGGCTGGGTGTGGATCCCTGGGGCCGGCGCCGGGGACTGCTGGTGCTGCGGGGCCTGGTGGGCAGTGCCGCCCTGTTCTGCGTCTATGCCGCCGTGATGCACCTGCCCCTGGCCGCCGCCACGGTGCTGCAGTATCTGTACCCCACCTTCACGGCGCTGCTGGCCTGGCTGCTCCTGGGCGAACGCCTCGGCCGGCGGGTGCTGCTGGCCATGGGGCTGGGCTGGCTGGGCGTGCTGCTGGTGGCCCAGCCGGCGGCCAACTCGGCCCTGCCGGCCGCCTGGGTGGCGGTGGCGGTGGCCGGCGCCCTGCTCACCGCCGTGGCCTACGTGAGCGTGCGGAGCCTGGCCGGGAGCGAACACCCGGCGGTGATCATTTTCTTCTTTCCGCTCATGGCGCTGCCCATGAGCCTGCCCCTGGTGCTGCTCGATCCGGTGCTGCCGACGCCGGGCGAATGGCTCTGGTTGCTGGGGGTGGGGGTGTTCACCCAGGTGGGTCAGGTGGGCCTCACCCGGGCCCTCACCCAGCTACCGGCGGCCCGGGCCACGGCGATCAGTTACGTGCAGGTGGGATTCGCCGCCCTCTGGGGTTGGTGGATCTTCGGAGAAACCGTTGATCTGCCGACGGCGATCGGGGCGGCCCTGATCCTGATGGCCACGCTGATAAGCCTGGGCCAGCCGCCCCTACGATGACGCCGCCAGGTTGGGTTCCCTTGCTGTTGATCCCCCTGCCCGGTGCCGTCCATGCCTGGCTGGCCACGGTGGTGGCGGGCTTCGCTCAGGGGGCGGAGACGCCACTGATCCGGCCGCCGATCGCGCCGGGGATCGTCCCCCTGCCGCTGATCATGGTGACCATCGGCGGCATCTTCCTTGGCACCCTGGCAATCAGTCGCTTCTCCCTGAAGATCGGGGTGCCGGCGATTCTTGGCGTGCTGATCTTCGGCCTGTTCATCAATCCCTCCGTCACCCTGTTCAGCCATGAGACGATCCTGCGGCTGCAGGATCTGAGTCTGTCGATCCTGCTGTTCAACGCAGGCCTGGAAACCGACATCCGCTCGATACGCGGTTTCCTTGAATACGGCATCATCCTGGCGGTGGGTGGCGTGATCCTCTCCAGCCTGATTCTGGGGACGATCGTCTGGTTCGTGGCCTCCCCCGATGCCGGTGGCATCGAGCTCGGCTTCCGGCAGGTGCCGGTGGCCGTGGCGATGCTGGTCGCCGCTTGTCTGGGCTCGACCGACGCCGGGGCCACGATGAATGTCCTGCAAATGGTGCAACGGGCGGTCCCAAACCGGCTTTCGGCCCTGATCCAGTTCGAATCCTCCGTCAATGATCCCACCGGCATCCTGTTTCTGGGGCTGGTGATCGGCCTGACGACCCTGGAAGGAGGCAGCAGCGGGCAGCAGGTGGTGGTGGAGCAGCTGCAGACGTTCCTGCAGAAGATCGGTTCCGGCTTGTTGATCGGCGTCTGCGTCAGCTACCTGGGGCGCTTCAGCCTCAACCGGCTGGTGCGGGAGGCCAGCCAGTTGCTGCTCCTGGGCATCGCCATCGGCCTGATTTCCTATGGCGTGGCGGAGTTGATGGGCGGCTCCGGCTTCATCAGCGCCTATGTGGCCGGACTGATGCTGCGCAACAACACCTACAGCAACAAACAGATCACACCCGAAGCCCTGCAGCAGACGCTGCTGCCGTTCAACAACATGACCGAAATCACCGTCTTCCTGATCTTCGGTTTGAGTGTCCATCCCCTGGATCTCCTGCCGGCATTGCCAGAGGGCATCGTCGTCGCCCTCGCGATGATGCTGGTGGCCAGGCCGGCGAGTGTTTTGCTGCTGCAACGCCTCTCGCCCTTCAGCTTGCGGGACTCGTTGCTGGTCTCCTGGTGTGGTCTGCGCGGCGCCGTTCCGCTCGCCCTGAGTTTCGAGATGGTCGACGCCATCCCCAGGGTGCGTGGCATCGACCCGGCCGCCGTGCCAACCCTGGTGCAGAACGCCGGCGGCATCGTCTTCTGTGTCGTGGTGATCAACCTGCTGGTGCAAGGCCTCACGCTTCCCCACGTGGCCCGCTGGCTCAGGCTTTCCGAGGAAGTGGCAGGGGCTCAGTGATCCAGTCCTGGCTGTTGCCGTCACTGCTGCCGCTGGGGCGGGCCAGGCGCCAGCTCTCACCCCTGGAGCCCCGCTGCAGGTAGAGCTCGAAGGGGCTGTCGACGCGAATGGCATCCCCCGGCAGACGCCAGTCGAAGCGGCCACTCAGGTGCAGGCCCCGTCCTTCGCCGATGGCGATGGTCTCCTGCTCCTCGACCCGCACCCGGCTCACCTCGGGCAGCCCGCCGGCCTCCAGATTGAGGGCGCGGGCAATGGCCCCCTGGGTGAGCTGGATCTGCAGGGAGAGGGCGTCGAGCAACACGCCCCTGGGGGGCTGGGCGGCTCTGGAGCAGCCCCCCAGCAGCAGCACCAGGGCCAGCAGCGATGACAGCACCAGCGACAGCGGCGACCGGGAGCGGCCCGGGGGGCTTGGCAGGAGGGGCAGCATGGGGGCTGACGCACGTCTCACCATGATCGGCTGGCTGCAGGGGCGACTGGCCGAACCATGGCAGCAGGCGAACCGTTGCGGGGCCCTGCTGATCTGCCAGGGGGTGGGCTACGAGGTGCAGTTCACCCTGAGGCAGTGGCAGCGCCTGCCCGAGGTGGGCAGCGATCTGGCTCTGCACGTGCACCACAGCATTCGCGATGACGGCTGGACGCTCTACGGCTTCTCGGCCCGCCAGGAGCGGGACCTGTTCCGCGAGCTGGTGGCCGTGAGCGGTGTGGGGCCCCAGATGGCCCTGGGCCTGCTCGGCGCCCTGGAGGTGCCCGACCTGGTGCGCGCCATCGTCCACGCCGATCTGCGCAGCCTCTGCCTGGCCCCTGGGGTGGGCAAGCGCACGGCCGAGCGGCTGTCGGTGGAGCTGAGAGCGCGCCTGCAGGAGCGCTTCGCCGGCCTGGTGGATCCCCTGGAGGAGGAAGAAGCCCCCGGCAGCGAAACCCCAGGGGGCCCAGCGGCCCCCTGCCGCGAAGAAGTGCAGATCACCCTGGTGGCGCTCGGTTACGAGCCCCTGGAAATCCACCGGGCCCTGCGGGCCGTTGCCGCCGCCGGTATTGAGGCCTCCGCTGGTGCCGATGACTGGATCCGCGAAAGTCTGCGCTGGTTGTCCCGCGCCGTGGCCTGAAGCGGCAGACCCAGAGGGAAGGCCTACGGGCTGCGCGTTAAGGTGTTGGTTTGCACCGTTCGGGCTCAGATCCGCCCATGCCGCTCACCACCACCCAGAAACAGGAACTGATCAATTCCCATCAGGCCCACGGCACCGACACCGGCTCGGTGGAAGTGCAGGTCGCGATGTTGAGCGAGCGGATCCAGCAACTCAGTGGCCACCTGCAGAAGAACATCCACGACTTCTCCTCCCGCCAGGGGCTGCTCAAGATGATCGGTCGCCGCAAGCGCCTGCTCGGCTATCTCCGCGCCCAGAGCGAGACCCGCTACGCCGAACTGATCAAGAAACTCGGCATCCGCGGCTGAGGGACGTCCCATGGCCCGTCGGCCGAAGCCGAAATCCTTCGGGGCAGACCGCCCCGTACCCACGACCCCGGCCAAGGCGCCCCGCCAGCAGGTGATTCCCGAGGCGGTGGCCAACCGCATGGTGCGGCGCATCGCCATCGCCACGGGCACCCCCACCGTCCTTGGCATGGGCGTGTTCGTGGCCAGCTATCTGCTGGTCAGCCGCGGTGTGCTCGACATCCCCCCCGGCCTCACCCTGGTGGGTTCCGGAGCCTTCTTCCTGCTGGGTCTGCTGGGCCTCAGCTATGGGGTGCTCTCCGCCAGCTGGGAGGACGCCCCGGGCACCCTCCTGGGCCTGGAGCAGATCGGCGTCAACATCGGACGGGTACGGACCTCGGTGCGAGCCATGCGCCAGGGCACCTCGGGCTCCGGCTCAGGCAGCCCCCAGGGGTGAGCGCAGCCAGGCCCTGAAATCGGCCGAGGCCAGCGTCTCGACAGCCGCCGGCGCATCGGCGACGCAGAACTGGCCCCCCAGCCGCACGAAGCGGGTTTCGTCCTGGTGCTTCACCAGCGCCACCACGGGCACTCGCACGCCAGCCTCCTCCTGGCCTGGACGGTGGCGTGTCAGGCATTCCCGCAGCCGGTGCTGGACGGCAATGTCGCCGGCCTGCTCAGGCGCCAGTTCCACCATCACCAGCTGCAGATCCTCGATGCTGCGGCAGTCGTCCACGAGCAGCTGCACCCGGTCGTCGCGGCGGTCGACGCCGGCCCAGAGCAGCAGGCGCGCATCCACCATCAGGTGGTCGGCCAGGCGGGCGTAGCTCTTGGGGAACACCACCGCCTCGCAGGAGCCGGTGAGGTCCTCCAGCTGCAGCACGGCCATGCGGTCGCCCTTGCGGGTGGTCACCTGGCGAATCTCGCTCACCATCACCACCACGCTCACCTTGGCCTTGTCGGCCATCTCCTCAAGATTGGCCAGGCCGATCGGGGTGAGCAGCCGCACCTGGGACGCCAGCTGGCGCAGGGGGTGGTCGGAGATGTAGAAGCCGAGCAGTTCCTTCTCCAGCTTCAGCTTCTCGGTGGGGGGATAGTCGGCCACCGAAGCGGCCTTCGGCGGTGCGGGGGCCTCCACGGCAGCGGCGCCCTCGGAAGTCCCCGCAGACCCGCCGCCGAACAGGTCGAACAGGTTGCCTTGGCCGCTGGCCCGGTCGCGGGCGCGGGAGCTGGCCCAATCGAGCACCAGATCGAGATCGGCCATCAACTGGGCCCGGTTGGCCTTGGCCTCAAGGCCATCGAGGGCACCGCAGTGGATCAGCGACTCGATGGCCCGGCGGTTGAGCTGCTGGCCCGGGATCCGGTCGCAGAGATCGGCGAGGTGCAGGAAAGGGCCGCCGCTGGAGCGGGCTTCGATCAGCTGGCGGATGGCGCCATCGCCGAGGTTGCGGATGGCGGAGAGGCCGAAGAGGATCTTCTTGCCCACGGGGGTGAAGTCGATGCCGGAGGCATTCACGTCCGGCGGCATCACCTCGATGCCCATGGCCTGGCAGTTGGCGATGTAACGCTGCACCTTGTCGGTGGTGCCGGCATTCACCGTGAGCAGGGCCGCCATGTAGGCCACCGGATGGTGGGCCTTGAGGTAGGCGGTCTGGTAGGTGACGGCGCCGTAGGCGGTGGAATGGCTCTTGTTGAAGCAGTACTCGGCGAACAGCACCATCTGGTCGAACAGCGCCTCGGCGATGGCGGCGTCCACGCCCCGATCGCTGGCGCCGGTGACGAACTGGTGGCGGTGCTTCTGCATCTCCGACACCTTCTTCTTGCCCATGGCCCGCCGCAGAAGATCCGCTTCACCGAGGGAATAGCCCGCCAGATCCTGGGCGATCCGCATGATCTGCTCCTGGTAGACCATGATCCCGTAGGTCTCCTTGAGGATCGGCTCCAGCTTGGCGTGGGCCACATCAATGGCCTCGCGGCCATGCTTGCGGTTGATGAACTTGGGGATCAGGCCCGCATCGAGGGGCCCCGGCCGGTAGAGGGCCAGGATGGAAGAAATGTCCTCCAGGGAGGAGGGCTTGAGATCGCGGACGATCTGGCGCATGCCGCTGGATTCGAGCTGGAAGATGCCCTCGAGATCCCCCCGGGCCAGCAGGGCGTAGGTGCCGGGATCGTTGGCCGGCAGGGCGTCGGGATCGAGCCGTTCCCCCTCGGCCTGGGCCACCAGTTCAATCGTCTTTTCGATCATGGTGAGGTTCTTGAGGCCCAGGAAGTCCATCTTCAGCAGGCCCATCGCCTCGACGTCCTCCATGAAGTACTGGGTGATCACCTGGCCGTCGTTGTTGCGCTGCAGGGGCACCAGTTCATCGAGGGGTTCGGCGGCGATCACCACCCCGGCGGCATGGACACCGAACGTTTTGTTGGTGCCCTCGATCCGGCGGGCCAGATCCACCCAGTGGCGCACCTTCGGATCGTTCTCGTACTTCTCGCGGAATTCCGGCACCGGCGACTCGGGGCCGATCATCTCGGCGAGCTTGGCCGGCTTGCCCCGGGCCACGGGGATCAGCTTGGCCAGCCGGTCGGCCTCGCCGTAGGGGATGTCGAGCACCCGGGCCACGTCCTTGAGCACCGCCTTGGAGGTCATGCGGTTGAAGGTGATGATCTGGGCCACCTTGTCCTCGCCGTAGCGGCGGGTGACATAGTCGATTACCTCACCGCGGCGCTCGATGCAGAAATCGGTGTCGATGTCAGGCATCGATTGGCGTTCCGGGTTGAGGAAGCGCTCGAACAGCAGGCCGTGCTCCACAGGATCGATGTTGGTGATGCCGAGGGCGTAGGCCACCAGCGAACCGGCGGCCGACCCGCGCCCAGGGCCCACCGGAATGCCCTGCTCCCGGGCGAAGCGGATGTAGTCCCAGACCACCAGGAAGTAGGTGGGGAAGCCCATCTGCTCCATCACCTGGAGCTCGAAGGCCAGCCGCTCGGCGTAGCCGGAATCGATGGCAGCGTCATCTGCCAGGGAGAGGCGGCGGCGCAGCCCCTGGTGGCTCACCTCACTGAGATAACTCACCGGGGTGTGGCCCTCGGGGATCGGGAAGCGGGGCATCTGTTGGCGCCCAAGGATGTCGTAGTCCTCCACCTTCTCGGCCACCATGGCGGTGGTGGCGATGGCGGCGGCGATCACCTCCGGCTCCAGATGGTCGGCGAACAGCTCGGCCATCTCCGCCTCACTCTTGATGTATTCGGTGCCCGTGTAGCGCAGGCGCTTTTCGTCGCTGATCAGCTTGCCGGTGAGCACGCACAGCAGGGCGTCGTGGGCCTCCACGTCGTTGCTGGTGAGGTAATGGGCGTCGTTGGTGGCGAGCAGGGGAATGCCGAGCTCGGCGCTGATCCGCGCCATTTCCACGTTGACGATGCGGTCTTCGAGGCCGCCGTGGTCCTGGATCTCCAGGTAGAAGTCGTCACCGAACACCTCCCGGTACCAGCTGGCCACCTCGCGGGCCACATCGGGGCGCCCCCGCAGGATCGCCTGGGGGATCTCGCCGCCGAGGCAGGCGGTGGCCACCATCAGGCCTTCGCTGTATTGCTGCAGCAAGGATTTATCGATGCAGGCCCGGGCGAAGATCCCCCGGCCGCGCATGCCGCGCAGATGGCTGATGCTGGTGAGCTTGACCAGATTGCGGTAGCCGACGGCGTTGCGGGCCAGCACCACCAGGTGGTAGCGGCGTTCCTTTTTCGGCTGGGGATCCTCGATCGAGCCGTTGATCACGTACATCTCGTTGCCGATGATCGGCTTGATGCCGGCCTTCGTACACAGCTTCAGCAGCTCAATGGCGCCATACATGACGCCGTGATCGGTGAGGGCCAGGGCCGGCATGCCCAGGGCCACCGCTCGCTCCACCATGGCCGGCAGCTGGGAGGCCCCGTCCAGCAGGCTGTAGTCGCTGTGGTTGTGGAGGGGGACGAAGGCCAAAGGCTCTGCGTGGCGGAGCTAAGCCTAGGGGGGAACACCACCAGATCAAGGCCTTTGAGAGCCGAAAGCGCGGCTGGGCACACCAGATATGGGGTCCAGGCCGATGGGTCTAGGTGACCGTGAACTGACTGCTGCTCATCAGCGCCAGCCCCGGGGTGAGCCTGGCGAAGGCCACCGCCGCCACGGCACCGTTGCCATCACTGTCGTAGGAGAGCAGGCCAGTGGCGTTGTTGTAGAGGATGCGCTGGTTGCCGTCGGTGGCGGCCGTGCCGATCTGGAAAGCCGAAGCCGCCAGGGGGCCGGTGCTGGGCAGGGCGGTGAAGATGGCGTTCTCCAGCTCGATCGTGTCCCCCTGGGCGATGGTGAAATCAGTGATCACGTCACGGTTGGTGGTGGTGTTGGGGGCCGCCTGGAAGCGGAAGCGATCGGCGCCGGCGCCACCGGTGAGGGTGTCGTTCCCGGCGCCGCCGATCAGGGTGTCGTTGCCCGCACCGGCGTTGATGACTACGGGTCCGCGGGTGAAGGCGCTGGCGTCGAAGCGGTTGGCGCCGGAGTAGCCGATCAGCTGGGCCTGGTCGATGTCCAGGAGGCTGTCGGTACCCAGGCCGGTGAGTTGGCTGTCGGTGAGGGTGAAGTCGGCATCGCCGGCGGCGCGCACGCGGTCGTTGCCGGTGGCCCGGCCAATGAGAACGTCGTCGCCGCCCCGGCCTTCGTAGATGACGAGGGCGCCGGTGAAGCCGGAGCCTTCCAGGGTGTTGGCGCCGGTGCCGCCGATCAGGTGGGCCTCTTCGATGCCGTCGAAGCTGTCGGTTCCCAGGCCGCTCAACTGGGTGGCGCCCAAGGTGAAATCGGTGTCGCCGCGCCCGACGATGCGGTCGCGCCCGGCCCCACCGCTCAGGAGGTCGTCCCCAGCGCCGCCCTCAAGCTGGTCGTTTCCGTGGCCACCACGCAGGGTGTCGTCGCCGCTCTCGCCGTACAGGAAGACGCTGCCCAGGGTGAAGGCGGAGGCGTCCAGGGTGTTGGCGCTGGCCCCGCCAATCAACGCGGCCTGCTCGATGTGCTGGAGGCTGTCGGTGCCTTGGCCGGTGAGCTGGCTGTCGGTGAGGGTGAAGTCGACATCACCGCGGGCACGCACCCGGTCGAGGCCGCTGGTGCGGCCAATCAGGGTGTCGCTGCCACCGCCGCCTTCCAGGATGGTCAGGGCGCCGGTGAAAGCGGAGACATCCAGGCTGTTGGCACTGGCCCCACCGATCAACTCGGCCTGATCGATGTGCTGGAGGCTGTCGGTGCCCTGGCCGGTGAGCTGGCTGTCGGTGAGGGTGAAGTCGGCATCGCCGCGGGCGCGCACCCGGTCGAGGCCGACGATGCGGCCGATCAGGGTGTCGTCGCCACCGCCGCCTTCGAGGATGGTCTGGTTGCCGGTGAAGGCGGAGACATCCAGGGTGTTGGCGCCTGCCCCCCCGAGGAGGATGGCGGCGTCGATGCGGATCAAGGTGTCGACGCCACGGCCGCTCAACTGGCTGTCGGTGAGGGTGAAGTCGCCGTTGGTTTGGCCGCGCACCCAGTCGTGGGCGACCCCGCCCACAAGGGTGTCGTTGCCACCTCGGCCTTCAAGGACGGTGTGAGTGCCGGTGAAGCCGGCGACATCCAGGCGGTTGTCGCCTTGCCCGCCAATCAGGTAGGCGATGTCCATGCTGGTGAAGCTGTCCGTTCCGTTACCGGTCAACTGGGTGGCGCCCAGGGTGAAGTTGGTGTCGCCGCTTTCGACGATGGCGTCGCTGCCGACCCCGCCCGTGAAGGTGTCGTTGCCGGATCCACCGGTGAAGCGATTGGCATAGAAGCCCCAGGGCCAGTGCCAGGTGCCGGCCTCCCGGGGGCCGATCAGGTGGTCGTCGCCTGCCCCACCGCTAAGGGCAACAGCCCCGCGTGTGAAGGCGCTGGCATCGAGGGTGTTGTTGCCAGATCCGCCGCTGAGGATGGCCCGTTCGATGCTGATGAGGGTATCTGTCCCTAATCCCGTCAGTTGGGTGTCGCTGAGGGTGAAGTTGACATCCCCTTGTTCCTGAAGTTCATCGATGCCATCGCCGCCGCTGAGGGTGTCGTCGCCGGCGCGGCCTCTGAGGGTGTCGTCTCCGGCCGAACCGTTGAGGACATCGTTGCCAGAGGTTCCTGAGAGGACGTCATCCCATGGAGTTCCTACCTGTTCAAAGCTGTCGCTGAGATTGATCCTGATGGCTGCGGTATCGGATAGTCCCCCGCTATCCGTAACTGTGACGGACAGATTGAAGGTCGGCGTGGTCTCGAAGTCGAGGTCATTGCTATCGTTGACTGTAATTTCCCCAGTTGTACTGTCGATGGCAAAAGCTAGATTGCTGTCGCCATCAGGGTTGCTGTTGCCCGCCGTGATGGCGTAGGTGAGCGTGTCTCCTGCGTCAATGTCGGTGGCGGAGACGGTTCCGACTGTCTTGTTGTTGGGACTGTTTTCAGGCAGGGTGAAGGTCGCGTCTTGGGCTTTCGGAGATTCGTTTCCCGGTTCATCCACGTTGGTGAGTTTGATGGTGACGGCTCCGGTAGCGAACAGTCCCCCGCTATCATTACCTTTGACAGTCAGGTTGAAGGTTGGCGTGGTCTCGAAGTCGAGATCGCCGCTGTCGTTGACGGTGATGGCACCGGTGGCAGCGTCGATGGCGAAGGCGGCCTGACTGTCGCTGTCGGGGTCGATATTGCCGCCAATAATGGCGTAGGTCAGGGCTGTGCCAGTCGCCGTGACTGTACCGACAAGGGTTCCCTCTAGGCTATTTTCCGCCACGGTGAAGGTAGCATCTTCCACTTCCGCAGTGGGAGCTGAACCGACCGCGTAGACTTGTTTGGCCCTGACCGCATTGCCTGATATTCCTGGGACAAAATGCACGTCGCCGACGTTATTGAAAATACCATCCAGCCCCACCGAACTATTCTTAACCGCATCGGCAGAGTCCAGCGTATTCCATAGAACTAATTGATTGTTGCCGTCATAGATCTTGAATTCATCAATGGCGACTTCCCCAAGAGGATTGGCGGGGGGTGGATTGCCGGACGTGATCAAATTCAACGTGCCGCCAGTGAGTGGGATAAACGGGCTTATTCGTCCTTCCTGATCCCAACGATTTGAGTTGAGGACTCCGTCCACATAAATTGCGAGTTTCCTGTCGCCGAGTCCAGGAATGCCATCTTCATTCCATTGGTAAACGTAATGGTGCCACTCATCAACGAGTCCAGCTCCCAAGACATCCTCATAGGTCCAATAACCAAAGTCACCTGTACCTGTATGGTTGCCAACTCCGCTTCCAGCACCGCCTACCAGTCCCCCGTCGCCGTTACCATTATTGCCAGCAAACCCCACGCCCCAGCCACTCTGACCATCAGTGAGCGTGAATAAAAAGGGGTCGCGAGCACCCCAATCGATTTCTCCCGAAAAGCCACTTAGTTGAGCCCAAAAATCAATCTTCCCAGCCTCGATCGGTATCACTTCTTTGGGGAAACTCACCGCCGTCAGGGGAAGGGTGACATCAACCGGAACTTCTGCGATATCGCTGAGGTTGACTTTGATGGCGGCGGTATCGAACAGTCCCCCGCTATCGGTAGCTTTGACGGTCAGGTTGAAGGTTGGCGTGGTCTCGAAGTCGAGGTCGCCGCTATCGCTGACGGAAATTTTCCCGGTGGAGTTGTCGATGGCGAAGGCGAGGGTGCTGTCGCCGTCGGGGTCGCTGTTGCCCGCAGTGATGGCGTAGGTCAGGGGTGGGTTGCCGAAGGCGGTCATGGTGCCGACGGCCGTGCCGGCCTGGCTGTTCTCCGGCAGCGCGAAGGTGGCGGGGTCCAGGCTTAATCCGCCCCGGCTCCACAGCACCTGGATGGTGTCGTCGGCGCGGCCCACGACCACGTCAAGCCAACCGTCCCGGTTGAAGTCATCGACCGCTAAAGCCCATGGGGCCGCATCGAGTGCGGTGGACAGCGGTGAAGTAAAATGGCCGCTGCCGTCATTCAGAAGCAGGTCGACCGATTTGGTGGAGGTGGAGGAGACCACGAGGTCGCTGTCACCATCCCGGTCTATGTCCGCCGCGGCGAGATATCCGTCGATACCGCTGACAGCGAAGCTGGCCGTGGACGGGAAGCTGCCGGTACCATCTCCGTAAAGAATGTCCACGCCACTATCCTTGTTGCTGCGCACGGCGATATCTTGGTGACTGTCGCCATTGAAGTCGGAGGTTACAACATATTGATGCTGGGGTGAAAGATAAGTTCCTCCCACTTTGCGTAGGGTGCCGTTCCCATCGGCGTGGTTGAGGAAAACCAGAACACCGTTGTACAAGGCACCCACGACAACATCCGGAGCGCCATCCTCGTTGAAGTCGGCCAGATCAAAATACTGCGGGTTCTGGCCCGCCGGATCGGAGTCGGAGACCGAGAAGCTTCCATTCGCGGCCTGGGTGAGGACGTCCAACGTCCACCCCCCATTGTTGTGACTCACCACGACATCAGGCAGTGCATCGCCGTTGAAGTCAGCGATGCCGGCGAACATCGGGTTGGCCCTTGTGGCCGTGATGATTCCGTTGCCGACCGGCCAGGGGGCGAAGCTGCCGTCGCCGTGACCCCGATAGAGTTGGATCTTGCGCCCTGTGTAGTGACCGCCATAGATGGGAACGACCAGGTCGAGGTTGCCGTCCAGGTCGAGGTCGCCAAGGGCGATGGAGGTGGCACCGATGTTCTGGGAGACGGGCCACCAGGACTCCGAGAGCACCACCTCAGGGGCGAACGACTGGTCGCCGTTGTTGAGGTACACACCAGCGGTACGAAAGCCGTGGGCGGCAGCGATATCGGGGAAACCGTCGTTGTTGAGGTCGCCCGTGACGAGGCGGGTTGTTCTGTTGCCTGGAGAACTGGGATCGGCAGCCATCGGGGTGCCGGGGAGGAACCAGTCGTGCAGCGAAGCGCTCGCGACGAGGGCTTCGCCCAGGGTGGTCATCAAGGCGGGATCCCCATGGTTGGCCTCCTCACCGGTGAGGTTGATCTCACCAGCGAGTGACTGGGGAACGGGGGAGGTGGAGACGATGTTTGTGTATGCCATGAAAAGTTCCCTCGATGGGCCGACTGCAGTGCAGGCAGGCATCTCGCCTCTACGAGAGATGCCTATTCGTAGACTCTGTGACGCTCCAGAACAATGAATGAGTGCTACAAAGTGCTGCTGCCGTGGAGACGATGAATCATCTGTTCATCTCCACTATGGGGCAGATCATCTGGCTCCGTACTCAGTAGTACTTAAATCTTCGTGACGACATCACCTGTTGGAATCCAACGCTAAGGTGGTGATGCTCAATCTTCTGAAACCCCACCAGGAGATGCCAGCCTCGTGCCGCCGCCGCAGAAGCGTTCAGCGCATCTTTTTTGGCGATCTCAGAGGAGCCTCACGCCAGGTCCGTAGCCCTTCAGGGCGCGATCGGTGCTGAGCAGCAGCACCCCTTCTGAACGGGCCTGGGCGACCAGGAGGCGATCCAACGGGTCCTTGTGGTGGGGAGGCAGGAGCGCCGTGGCGACGGCATGGTCGGGGGTGATCGCCAGAAACGCGAAGCCCGCCTGCTGCGCCGCTGTGATCAGGGACTGGGGTGACACCGGCAGCTTGCCCAGCTGATGCTTGATGGCGGCCTCCCAGATCGAGGCGGCACTGACCAGACAGCGGGCCCCACGCAACCGTTCCTCCCATTCCCTGGAGAGGCGGGGGTCCCCACTCAGCCACCAGAGCAGCACGCAGGTGTCGAGCAGGTAGCCCCCTTGAGCCGCCATCAGGGCGATCCCTCAGTGGCGCCAGCGATCAAGACCGCCACCGCGCTCTCCACCTCCGGGGAGAAGGCGGCATCAATGCTGGCTGGCTCCAGATCCAGCGATCCCCGCCCGCCCAGCTGGTGGGCGGGGCTGCCCGGCACCAGCCGCACCAGTGGTTTGCCAGCCCGGGCGATCCATATCTCCTCACCGTCGAGGGCGGCCTGCACCAACTCAGAGAGCTGGGCCTTGGCCGCGTAGATGTTGGCCTGGCGCATGGCCGAATCGCCCGCTTCTTTGCAACACTAACCTGGTCAGACCAGGGTCTCAAGAGCTCTGCGAAGGTATGGATCCCGGGCGCGGCTTTGCTCGCCTCACCCCCCGAAAAGGCGCACACCTTCGAATTGGTGGAAGGCCCCATCGGTGGTGGCCAGCGTCAGGTCGCGCACTGCCGCCTGAGCCGCCAGGATCCGGTCGAACGGATCACGGTGCGGCACATTCCAGCTGCCGGCCAGCAGGCTTTCGCTGCTGAGGATGGGGCACTCGATGGCGCCCAGGCCATCAATCACCCGTTGGAAGTTCTCCACCACCTCACTGGCACCCGGCAGCTTGCCCAGCCGCCACTTGGTGGCAATCTCCCAGGTGGAGGCGGCGCTGATCAGCAGCTGTGTATCTGGGCTTTCCAGCGCCTCACGCAGACCCTGGTTGAGCTTGTGGGGCTCCAGCACGGCCCAGAGGAGCACATGGGTATCGAGCAGCAGCTTCATGCGCCCCAGGCGGCCAGCTCGCTCTCGGGCAGGGCCTCGAAGAAGCTCTCATCGACCGTTCCGGCCAGGAATCCCAACCGGCGGGGCGGTGACGGGCTGAGGGGAACGAGGCGGGCACAGGGTTTGCCATTGCGGGCCAGCACGATCTCCTCGCCGGCGGCCACCCGCAGCAGCAGCGCGGAGAGATGGGTTTTGGCCTCCTGAACGTTCACCATGGCGCCTGAGCTGGGTCGAGGCATCAGACCAGACCAGAATGACCTGGTCATCTTAGCCAGAGAGGCCTGACTTGCTCAGGACCGATCGGCGCCAGCAGGGCGGCGGCCAGTGCCGCAAGCGCTGAGGGAGTCAGGCAACCGTCGCATCGGCCTCAGTCCTGTCGGAATCGTTTCCTGCCTGGCGGAGCAGCAAGACGTGCAGCAGCTCCTCCCAGTGCCGCACCCAGCCGGCTGTATCGAACAGGGGCAGATGGGCGCCCGGATCCAGCAACCGCTGTCGCCGCTCCCGCAACGCCTCGGGGTCGCGGCCCAGTTCGATCGCCCGCGCCACGTAGGCCTCGACGCTGGGGCAGATCAGGTCGTCCATGCCCACGGATGCGCAGAGGCTGGCCCCCATGCGCTACACGAAGGACTCAGCCGGGCAGGTGAGCAGGGGCAGGCCCGCCTGCAGGGCCATGGCGCCGGTGGCGCCGGCGCCGTAGCGGGCGGTGTCGAGGAAGAGATCCGCCAGGCGGCAGAGATCGGCGAACTGGGCGGCGGGGGTCTTGGCCACAAAGATCAATCGGCCGGGCTCCACGCCGCAGGCCCGGGCGCGCTCCCGCAGCCGCCGCTGGCTGGCGGGCTGGGGCACCACCAGCAGCAGCACACTGCCGGGCACCGCCTGCAGCACCGCCATCCAGGCATCGAAGCGCTGAGGATCGAACTTGTCCGGCCGGTTGAAGCAGGCATACACCAGCTGGCCTGGCTCCAGACCGAGGGCGGCGCGGCTGGGGCTGGGGGGCAGGTCCTCCCCCGGATCGGCAGGCAGGGGCGCTGAGCACACGAAGCCATGGGGCAGCCGGTGCACCCGTTCGCTGTAGCCATGCTCGAGTTCGGGGGGGATCAGCCAGGCATCGGCGATCAGGCCATCGATCCAGCTGGCGCCCATGGTTCCCGGGTAGCCCAGGACCAACAGCTGCAATGGGGCAGGCCGCATCGCCAGCACCGCCGGCCGGCTGTGGTGGGTGTGGCCCATCAGGTCGATCAGCACATCGATGCGATCGCTGCGGATCCGCTCGGCGATCTGCCGGTGGCTCCAGCCGAACACCACGGTGAAGTGGTCCACCCCTGCCTGCACCGAAGCGGTGTAGGCGTCGTGGCGATCGGCCAGGCCATAGGCGAACACCTCGAAGCGCTCGCGGTCGTGGTGGGCGAACAGGCCGTGGATCAAGGAGCCCATGGCGTGGTCGCGGAAATCCGCCGAGAGGTAGCCGATGCGGTGCCACGCCCCGGGTGCAGAAGTCGCTGAATCGCGTGGCCAGCTGCCGCTGCAGCTCCAGCGGCAACGGGAAGCACAGCAGCCGCAGTGGCGTCAGCGCCCCCCCATCGGGGTGCTCCCCATGGGCCGCCAGCCGTCGCCGCAGCCGCTGCAGGCGCTCGTCGTAGAGCTCCCAGTCGCAGAGGCCGAGGCGGGCGTACTGGAGGTGCAGCAGCACGTCGGTGGCGGCGGGATCGCGCTGAAGCGCGGCGATGTAGGCCTCGATCGCCGCCTCGGGGTCCCCCAGCGCTTCGCGGGCCTGCCCCAGCTGGAAGATCACCGCCGGCGCCTGGGGCCCCTGGCGCAGCAGGCGCTCGAAGCAGCGCTGGGCCACCTCAAAGCGCGCCTGGGCCATGCGCAGCACGCCCAGGCTGTAGAGCCCGCTGCTGTGACAATGCGCAGAGCCTCCCCGCTGCGGCCCTGGTGGTGGCAGACGTTGGCCAGCTGCGGGTACAGGGCTTCGGCCTCGGCCCAGCGCCGGGAGCGCTCCAGGGCGCGCGCCTCCCCGTACCGCTGCGGCCAGCCGTCGGCGGGGGCCGCTTCGCTCGCACTCAAGGCGGTGGGCCGGAACCTTCGGGGGGATTGAGCTGGCAGGCCAGCTGGCCGTAGTGCTCGGCAGCCTGGCGGTGCAGGCGGGCCAGGGCCCGCACCGGCCGGGACAGCAGCGGATCCAGGGCGCTCGCCTGCTCCAGCGCCGCCTGGGCCAGCCCGGGGCGGCCCTGCTTGAGGTGGCAGAGACCCAGAAAGGCATGGGCGTGGGGGTCGCCGGGGTCGAGTCGCACCGCCTCGCGGAACGCCGCCTCGGCCCGGGCCAGATCCTCGGCCTGGAGCGCGTCCACACCGGCGGCCCGCTGCTGGTCAGCCGGGCTGTCCAGATCAAGATGGTGGAGATGCTCCCCCACACGGCGCAGCCCGGGCAGGGAGTCCAGCCGCCGTGCGCCGGCCCGGCGCACCGGCTCCGGCACAGGCCCGATCGCTGGCTTCACGGCGGCCTGCACCCGCTGGTAGAAGGCGAAGCGCTCGCCGATGTGAGCGTCGAGCCGGCGCTCGCGGGCCACCTGCCCGTAGGCGTTGGCGGCCACCTCCCGGCGCAGGGCTGGGGAGTCCAGGACCCGATCGAGCACCGAGAGCATCTGCGCCGGATCGGCGAACAGGAAACCGGTGACGCCATCCACCACGTCGGCATAGGGATCGAGGCGCTGCAGCACCGGCACCACCCCGTGGGCGGCGTACTCCAGGAACTTCACGTCGGAGCGGCAGCGGTTGTAGTCGGTGGGCAGCAGCGGCGCCATACCGATGTCGAGACCCTGCAGCCATTGCAGGTACTGGGCCAGGGAGCCGGCGCGCCGAAAACGGAACCGCTCGGCGGGGGCCGCCTCGAACAGGCCGGCCAGGGCCGGGTCGCCCATGATCTCCAGCCGCACCCCGGGGTTGGCCTGCAGCCAGCCGCAGAGCGCCGGCGCCACGCTGGCCAGGTCCTGGAGATGGCCGATCGAACCACCCCAGCCCACCACCACGGGCACGGCCTCGCCAGCCGCCGCGACTCGACCGCCCTGGCGCGGCGGGGGCAGCGACGCCAGCTGGTTGGGAAACACCGCCAGCTGCGGCGCCAGTGGAGCCAGCCTCTGGGCCAGCGGCGTCGAGGTCACCTGGGTGGCCTCACAGCGTTGCACCAGTTCCCGGAACAGGCGCAGGCCACGCCGATCCGACCAGGAGCGGTGGGCGGGATTCCACGCCTGCACACCCGGCAGGTAGTCGTTCACCTCACAGAAGGTGGCCTTGCCCAGCAGGCGCCGCTGGTGGATCAGCCGCAGGGCCTCCACATCCATGATCATCGAGAGGACGAGCACATCGGCCGCCAGTGCCGCCGCATCCCGGTGGCGGGCCAGGGGATGCACCTCCACCACCTCCACACCGCCCAGGCGGGCGAGCGCCGCCGCCGGCTCATGCTGCCGGTAGACGTTGTCGCCGATGGCGCCGAAGCTGCCCACCAGAACGATGTGGATGGGTGACCCCCCTGCCGGTACGGACATCAGGCCGTCAGCCCACCCGAATCGATCAACCGGATCGACGGTGCGGGCGTCACGGCAGGGATCTTCGGGGCCACCAGCATCCCAAGGCTCACCAGCCTGCGCTGGCCATTAAGGGGGCTGGCACCGGCGCTGGGCATCCGCATCGCCAGGGAAGCGCCCAGCCGGCACCCGGGAGTCGCTCGGGCCTCGGCCCATTGACGGCCTGGTTACCTGGCAGCCTGGAGGTTGGGGCAGGGCGTGGCCCAGAGGGTCTGGAGCTTCGTGGCCTGATCGGCGTCGCCCTTGGCATTGAGCTGGTTCACCGTCAGCTGAATCCGCGCGCAGTCGACCTGCTTCTCGAGCTTGGTGCGCTGGGTGCGTAGCTCCTGAAGCTCCTGCTCCGCCTGCTGGCGCCTGGCCTGCTGCTGGCCATCGGCCGCCTGGAGCCGGCTCGCGCCGGCGTCCATCTCCCTGAGCTGCAGCTGCAGGGCGGCCTCCCGCTGGGAGGCGGATTCCAGTTCGTTCCTGAGGGCCAGTTCGCCCTGGACCCGCTCCATCACCTGGCGGTTCGCCTGATCCTGGGCGGCCTGGGCCGCCTGGGCTTCGGCCTGAAGCCGTTGCTGGTGCTGGTTGTTGAGGATGGCGAAACCGGCCACCACCACCACAGCGGTGGAAGCCAAGGCGAGCCAAGTCCTGTTCTGGCGACGTGGGATGTTTTCCATACGTCTCTCTAGTCAGGCTGGAGACGTTGGCAGGGCGGTGCGGCGGATCGGTGGCGCATGTACCGCGACGCCTCACCATGGCGCTTGTCGCCGGATCCATCAGCCTCTCTCGATCGGTTTGGAGACGTGCTGGTGAGCCACCTTCCACTGCCCATCACGCTTGCGCAGACCGAACGTGATGCGCACCGTATCGCTGAACGTCCGCCCGTCCGGGAGGGTCCCCCCGCACTGGAGCAGGCCAAAGGCATAGCCCACATCAGCTCCCGCCTCGACCACGAGATCCTGCAGCGCGAACAGCACGGGGCCCCGGGCGTCCGGCTTCCAGGACTCCCAGCTGTCCCGGTACTGCGCCGCCGAGGTGTACCGCAGCGGCGACAGGACATCGAAGATCACCAGATCGTCCTGATGGTGGGCGAGAACCTCGTCCTGGCGGCCATCCCGGGTGGCCTCGGCCCACCGATCCAGCACGGTTCGGATCGCCGCCTCGTCCGCGTTCATGGCCGGCGTCTCCGGAGGATGGGGATTCTGGGTGCTGCTCAGCCCACAAGCGCCGCCGCGGGCCGGGAGTCCATCACCGCCGCCGCCCGTTCGTACTGGTGGGCCACCTGCAGCAGCTTCGCCTCCTCGAGCACCCCGGTGATCAGCTGCAGCCCGATCGGCAGGCCCTGGGCGTCGAAGCCGCAGGGAACGCTGATGGCCGGCAGGCCGGCCAGGTTGGCGGGGATGGTGAGCAGGTCGGCCAGGTACATGGCCAGGGGGTCGCCGGCGTGGGCGCCGCTGGGGAAGGCGGTGGTGGGCGAGGTGGGGGTCAGGAGCACGTCGACGCTCTCGAAGGCGCGGTCGAAATCGCGGCGGATGAGGGTGCGCACCTGCTGGGCCTTGCGGTAGTAGGCGTCCACATAGCCCGCGGAGAGGGCATAGGTGCCGATCAGGATGCGGCGCTGCACCTCCTCGCCGAAACCGCTGGCCCGGCTGCGGGCGGTCATCGCCGCCAGGCCGTCGCTGCCGGCTTCGGTGGCCGGCGCCCGGAAGCCGTACTTGACGCCGTCGTAGCGCGCCAGGTTGGCGGAGGCCTCCGAGGGGGCGATCACGTAGTACGTGGCAATGCCGTCGTTGAAGCGGGGGCAGCTCACATCCACCAGCTCACAGCCGAGGGCCTCCAGCTGGGCGGCGGCCGCCAGGACCGAGGCCTTCACCTCGGGATCGAGTCCGTCCTGGTCGAAGCATTCCCGGATCAGCCCGACCCGGAGGCCCTTGATGGGTGTGTCCAGGTCGGCGGAGTAATCGGGCACCGGCGCCCGCAGGCAGGTGGCATCGCGGGGGTCCTCCCCGGCGATCACCTGCAGCAGCTCGGCGGCATCGGCCACGCTGCTGCTGAACGGGCCCACCTGGTCGAGAGAAGAGGCGAAGGCCACCAGCCCCCAGCGGCTCACGCGGCCGTAGGTGGGCTTGAGACCCACCACACCGCAGAAGCTGGCGGGCTGGCGGATCGAGCCGCCGGTGTCGGAGCCCAGGGCGCCGATGCACTCGCCGGCGGCCACGGCCGCCGCGCTGCCACCGGAACTGCCCCCGGGCACCCGGTCCGGATTCCAGGGGTTGCGGCTGGCACCGAACGCCGAGGTCTCGGTGGAGCTGCCCATGGCGAACTCGTCGAGGTTGGTCTTGCCCAGCAGGACGGCACCGGCCTGCCAGAGCCGTTCGGTCACCGTGGATTCGTAGGGGGGAATGAAGTTCTCCAGCATGCGGCTGGAGCAGGTCGTGCGGATGCCCTTGGTGCAGAGGTTGTCCTTGATGGCCAGGGGGATGCCGGCCAGGGGGGGTAGGGTCTCACCGGCCGCCCGAGCCGCGTCGATACGGTCGGCATCGGCCCGCGCCCGCTCGCTGGTCACCTCCAGGAAGGCATGCAGCGTGGGATCCACCGCCGTGATGCGCGCCAGGTGGCGATCCGTGAGCTCCCGGGCCGACACCTCGCCCCGCTGAAGCTGCTCCCGCCATTCGGCGATGCCCATCCAACCGCTAGCCAGCTGCGTTGGACGCTATCAGTCGGCCAGAATCAGTCGGCCAGATCTGGGGATTCGGTGAACGGCTCGCGGCGGCCGGTGCGCAGGCACTGGTGCTCCAGCGACGCCGGTGACTCCGCCCGCAGGTCGTCGAGAAAGGCGGGCAGCGCCTGCTCCAGCGTCCGCCGCCGCACGAAGGGCCCGAACCAGTACACCGCGTCGGGGGAGCGGGTCTCCACCCGCGCCCACCAGGCCAGGCCCAACCCATTGGCGATGCCGCGCATGGGCCAGAGCAGTGGGTTCATGGAGAAGAGGATGGGAGGTGGCCATTCTGGGGGGCGGTCGGTGCCACCCCCCCTGCGGGGTTCAGAGGCGAATGTCGCCCTCGAAGCCCGCAACCGACGCGGCCGGGTAGGGCAGCGTCTCCAGGGGGGCCTCAGACGGGGAGTCCTGGGGGGCCGCCTCCGGCAGACCGTTGGCAGCCGGCTCGAGAGGCCCTTCCAGTTCGCCATCCACGGGCGGTTCTGGTTCGCTCTCGCCAGGCGCTTCCTGGTGCTGCCAGGCGACTGGCTCGGTCGGTGTTTCGAAGGCAGCGGCCTCAGGCTCCACCTGGGTCAGAAGCTCGGGCTCCACCTGGGCCGGCAGCTCGCTCTCGCTCGGCAGCTCGGGATCGGGCGGCGCCGGCATCGAGGGGCGCACGATCCTGGGGGCGGGGGCGGAGCCCGTCAGGCCCCGCATCCAGCCGCGGCGGGCCACTTCATAGAGCAGCAGCGCCGTGGCCACCGAAGCGTTGAGGCTTGGGGTGGCGCCCCGCAGGGGGATGCGCACCAACTGGTCGCAGGACCGGCGCGTCAGCAGCGACAGGCCGTCCCCTTCCGAACCGGTGACCACCACCAGGGGGCCCTCCAGGTCCACCTCCTCCAGGCTGACCGTGCCCTCCTCGGCCAGACCCACCACCCGGTAGCCCTCTTGCTTGAGGGCGTCGAGGGAACGGTTGAGGTTGACCACCCGGGCCACCGGCAGGTGCTCCAGGGCGCCGGCGGCCACCTTGGCCACTGAGCCGGTGAGGCCGGCGTTGCGGCGCTGGGGCAGCACCATGCCGTGGGCGCCGAGGGCCTCGGCACTGCGGACGATGGCGCCGAGGTTGTGGGGATCGGTAAGGCCATCCACCGCGATCAGCAGGGGGGCCTCACCGATGCTGCGGCAGCCTTCGATCAGGCTGGTCAGGTCGAGGGTCTCGGCGGCGGCGGGCTGCAACACGATGCCCTGGTGCACGGCGCCACCGGTGAGCTGGCCCAGGCGCGCCCAGGTCACCTCCTCCACCAGCACGCCGGAGGCCTTCGCCTCCCGCAGCAGCTGCAGGAAACGCGGGTTGAAACGCATCTCGGGCGTGCACCACACCCGGTGGATCGGCCGGCCGCTCTCCAGGCTGGCCT
>Ga0247834_1002924_pt1 | contig 24337 bp, 35 predicted proteins | sample LaCruzMarch2015__8_FD_187118 | JGI IMG/M metagenome (GOLD analysis project Ga0247834, IMG submission 187118) | Freshwater microbial communities from meromictic Lake La Cruz, Castile-La Mancha, Spain - LaCruzMarch2015_12m | ecosystem: Environmental > Aquatic > Freshwater > Lake | place: Spain...
ACTTTCGAGGGACGACCAGCACAAACTGGATGAATACCTCGACAGTGTGCGCGCCGTGGAGCGTCGTATCGCCGCCATCGAGTATCGCCAAAAAGAGTCCGCGATGGAGAAGGCCGGGGTTGCTTCGAGCAAACGCAACGCCTCCGATTCGCCGCGGATTGAAATCAAGATCCCGTTGGGTGATAAGCGCAGCGAATACATGCAGGTCATGTGCGATCTCAACGTGCTTGCCTTCCAATCCGACACGACTCGTGTCAGTACCTACATCGGCTCCACGCCGAATGGCGTTTCCTATCCCGAGCTCGGTTTCAATGACGAGCATCACTCCCAAACCCATCACGAAAACAAACCCGAGCCGGTTGCGAAGGTCGCCGCGATCACCGCGTTCAATATCGCTCAGTTCGCTTACATGGTGAAGAAGATGGCCAACCTCCGCGAAGGCGACGGCAGCCTGCTCGACAACTGTATCATGATGTGGGGATCCGGACTCGAAGACGGAGACAAGCACTCCCGCCAAAACCTCCCCTTTATCATTGCAGGCAAAGGAGGCGGCACGATCAACTCGGGACGCTTCCTGCCGGATACCCAAGGCAATCAAGGGGACCTGCTCACCACGATCCTAGCCTGCGCGGGCATCACGCTTGATAGGCCCATCGGCATCGCGACCAAGAAGATCCAAGAGATGGCCGTCCGTCTTTAGACAAACAGCTATGTGCGAATCAAGTGAAGCCACCCACCCTATAGCCCCATGACTCAATGAGGGCCCTTCGGTTGGTGACATGCACTTTTTGCCGATGTACATCATGGTGACTCATATCGAAATGATGAGCATTTATTGCTGCCAAAAATGTGTGGCTAGAGATAGTGAGCTGATTTAAGTTCGAAAATTTTTCGCCCCACATTTTTTGACAGACTCCTTTTGGATTTCCCGTTCGCACCATATCCATTGGGAAAGAGACCTTACTTCCTGTTTTCGAGCAGCGAGTAGGCCTTAACAAGTCGCTTTGGACGTTGTAACGGTTTGGAGATTCCAAGTTGCACCTAGTGTTGCACTTGATCGTGGCCGAATCTCGATCGCAGAACTTTGCGACGGAAAACGAAAAAACCCTGGGATTCACAAGGAAAACCAGGGTTTTTATAAGCGAGGTCGACGGGGCTCGAACCCGCAACCTCCGGATCGACAGTCCGGTGCTCTAACCAATTGAGCTACGACCCCTTCGCTTGCACGGATTATATCCCTGGTTCCAAGCGCTGCAAGGACTGTTGCCCTTCTGACCGCTATTTCCTTGGGATTCCATGACATGATGACCCTGCTTCATCCACTTATTGAGCAAAATCAGCACTTTTGATACTCCGCGCCCAGGGGTTTCCAGCCTTTTTGCTCTAGGTTCCGCGCTTTCGGGGCCATGGCTTGGCCCGCGACCTACCGTTCCTTCGAGTGTTTTGTCTGCCCCCAGTACCTTCTGGGATTTGGGGGCGTATTCGACCAAATAGATTTCCACCATGCAAACCATCACTAATATCCTTTCTGGCATCGTCAAAGGCATTTGCTATAGTGTCGAACACATGAGCGTTACTCAGTGGTCCATTTTTGGAATCACCTCGGTGGTGCTTGGCTTCCTTTGCTTGCGATCTACAAGACACTAGTTCGCTTCCAAACCTTCATCTCTTCGAAAAACCATCAAACGGATTTGATATGCAACCCACGGCTGTCGCAGCGGATCGTCTTCTCGAGCGATTTCTTCAGTATGTTCGCATCGGATCGGCAGCCAATCCCGAAAGTGATCAGTACCCCAGCTCACCTGGACAGCTGACTCTGGGGCGACTTCTTGCGGACCAAATGGTCATTATGGGTGTGGCAGACGTCCATCAAGACGAAAATGGCTTGGTGTGGGGCACTATCCCGTCGAATGTTTCGGTTCCCAGCCCAACGATCTTGCTGAATGCTCATTTAGATACTTCGCCCGAAGCACCCGGCGACAGTTGCCAGCCTCAGGTTCTTTCCAACTACGATGGCCAACCCATTGTTCTGAAAACAGGCGAGATCGTCGATCTTGAATCGACTCCCGAACTCGAGGACTTGATCGGCCATACGCTCATTACAACTGACGGGACGACGTTGCTGGGGGCCGATGATAAAGCTGGCGTTGCTGCCATCATGCAATGCGCACAGACTTGGTTAGAGAACCCGCAGATCCAACATGGGACCATTCGAATTCTGTTCACCTGCGACGAGGAGATTGGCAGGGGGACTCGGCACTTTCACGTGAAGACCTCCGGCGCCGACTTTGGATACACGTTAGATGGCGGTGGAGCAGGGACCGTTGACGTAGAAACCTTTTCCGCGGACGGTGCCACAGTTACGTTCCGCGGCCGTAATTCCCATCCTTCGGTTGCGAAAGGCAAAATGATCAACTCAGTTCGCGCCGCAGCAGAATTCCTTTCCAAGCTACCGTCGCAAACACTGACCCCCGAAACCACCTCGGACCGACTTGGGTTCATCCATCCCTACACGATCCATGGTGGGGTAAGCGAAACGGTGATTCAGTTCATTCTGCGCGATTTCGATACGCCCAAGCTCCAGTATTACGCTGACTTGCTTCGTGAAATGGCAAACCAGGTTGTGCAGAAAACGCCGGGCCTTGAAGTTCACGTGGAGATCGCAAGACAGTATCGCAACATGGCGGATGTGTTGCGTCAAGCTCCGAAAACCATCGAACTTGCGGAACAAGCTTACCGCGATCTCGGCATCCCATGCCGTCGTGATTCCATCCGAGGCGGGACCGACGGAGCATTGATGAGCGAGCTTGGTCTGCCAACACCCAACTTATCGGTGGGGCAATACAACATCCATAGCGTTCGAGAATTCGCATCCCTAAACCAAATGCAACTAGCCGCCCAACATGTGATTCGTTTGTGCGAACTTTGGACGCGAGCCTAAGTACAGTGTACAGACATCTGTTGGCGAGGCAATCCAAACGGATCGCACAGCTAGTTGTTTCTGTCTGTAAAGAACTTCAAAGCGATTGGTTGCTTGCCTTCGATGTCGTAAGTCGCCGACAGCTCCAGTCCTCGGTCGCCACCCACCTCGATGTACTCCACTCGGAAGGGGACTAGGCCTTGAGGGACTCGAACCCAACGGGTCAACGTCTGAAAGCCATGCGCCAAATCGTTGTCGATCACCATATTGTTATTCAGATAAAGCTTGCTGCCATCGTCGGATCCAATCCCGATCCGCACCAAACCAGCCTTCGGGAATTGAATGTAGCCTGAATACACAATCGAATAACTTCGTTTCTCCGAGGTGTTCACCAGGCTCAAATCCACCTTTTCGACGATCCCTTGCATTACCGATTGAATCGCCGAATAGTCAGGTATCGAAGGGAACAAACCGTCGTAAAACTCGTAATGGACGCCTGGTGTTTTCTCCTCGTTTAAAACAAGCGACTCCACCGGAGACGCTCGCAATTCAAGGGGAACGTTTTCGGATTTCGTACCGCGAGAGAAGGTGACATGAACAGTATCCCCAGCCTTTCGGCCCCAGAGCCCGATCAACCACTCGTGCCCCTGTCGGATACGTTGTTGATCGACTTGCTGGATGACGTCACCGCGGCGTATACCCGCCTCCCAAGCGGACGAACCTTCAAGCACCTGTAACACAACCGCTTGGTCGCCTAGCATGTCAGCTTGCAGACCCACTTCAAAACCACCGACCTCTTCCGCTGGAATCAAATAGGGCATCAGCGTGCGAATCCGGTCCACCGGAATACCCCAATTCGTTCCCTCTTCATTCGTGCTTTTAGATACTGCTAAGCCAATCAAAGCGCCATCAAAATTCACGACGGGACCGCCCGAGTTTCCTTTGTTGGTGGTGGCATCAAATTGAATGAAGTCCGGTCGCCCACCTGTGCTGCGTTCACGCTTTCCAAGTAAGTCGTCCGTTTCATTCCGCCAAAATGACTTGACCAAAATGTTGGGCCACGAGGGCTCAATGGAGGCCGAGTTGATGATGCCTTGCGAGTACACAATTCCGCGCCCGCCGGGATTGCCGCCCACAATGATCGGCTCACCGAGTTGAAGATCGTTGCTGCGACCGATACGGATGGCAGTCTTGAGGGCGGACAAGTCGCTAACTTTTAGAACAGCCAAGTCCCGTTCGGGAACTCGGCCCACAATCTCGTAGTCAGCTCGGTGCAAACCAAAAAGGGCAAGTCCTTTCGCGTTGGTGGTCACATGGTCGGCCGTCAAAATGTAACCCGACTCATGGAACACTGCACCGGTCCCCGCACTGTTCGTCGCCGTGAAGATAGGCACGACACCTGCCTGGATCTGTTGGATCACATTGACGGAGGGTGTCACCCGAGCCGAATCTTGGCTCCAACCATTGGTAACGCAATGGATTGCCAGGACCAGGGACGTCAATCGTTTCAGCTTCATGTCAGTTCTCGTTTGTTGCTTTCAGAAAGCCAGGTTCCGATAAGCATTCCGCCCAATTGCTTACTCCGCGGCTTTCGCAGCAACTTGGATCAGCAAAACTAGACCATGCTATTCTAGATGCTTCTCGACACAAACACGTATTGCATCAAATACCTGCTCTGCCGACTGCATACCATCTACAGTCTCTAGCTTGCCTTGCGCCGCATAAAACTCTGTAAGCGGGGCTGTTTGCGTCTTGAAAACATGCAGACGCTCACGAATGGTCTCGTAGTTGTCGTCGACCCTGCCATCAATCTGGGCCCGCTTCAGCAATCGCTGAATCAATTCCTCTTCGACCACCTGAAGCTCCAACGCCATATCGAGCTTTAAGTTTTGCTCCGCAAGATAATCATCCAGCAATTGAGCTTGGATGATGGTGCGTGGAAAGCCGTCGAACAGTGCACCATTCTTGCAATCATCCGCCTGCAATCGCTGAGCCACAATCCGCATCACCAAGTGGTCCGGGGCTAGTTTCCCGGCGTCGATGTAGGAAGCAATCCATCGCGATAATGCAGAGTCCTGCTTTTTGACGGTGCGAAGCATTTCCCCCGTGGAAAGATGGGGAATTTGAAGCAGCTCCAGCAGCTTTTTGCACTGTGTTCCTTTTCCCGCGCCCGGCGGACCGATGAATACCAATCGCATTTCAGCGGCCTTCTAAACTCACCGTGGTCGAAAACAAGTAAACCAAAAACCGTAAACTATTGCTCCAAGAGCCCCTTGTAGTTGCGCATCAGCAGATGGCTATCGATCTTTTGAATCAAATCGAAAGCTACGCTCACCGCAATCAACAAGCCCGTGCCACCGTAGAATCCGGCAACACTTTGCGAAACGCCAAACTGTGACGTAATGATGGTAGGAACAATGGCGACTAACGCCAAGAATGCTGCACCAACATAAGTAATCCGGATCATCACCTTCTCCAAGTAGTCCGCGGTTCGCTTGCCTGGACGGTATCCAGGAATGAACGCACCAGAGTCTTGCAAGTTCTGCGACATTTCCTTTGGATTGAACATGATCGATGTCCAGAAGAAGCAGAAGAAGAAGATAAATGCGATGTAGAGCACGTTGTAAGTGAACGACGAACCGGTTGTGAACATCGACGAAAGCGAACTAAAGGCGCTTGCAACGTTCTGAGTCCATTCAGCATCACCGGCAAAGGCGCCTGCCAGCATGCCAAACAACAATCCTGGAATCATTAACATGCTGCTAGCGAAAATGATCGGCATAACGCCGGATTGATTGATCTTCAAAGGCAAGAACTGCTTGGTTCCACCAAACACTCGACGGCCACGGACATGCTTTGCACTTTGCATTTGAATCCGACGCTGAGCCATGGTAATGAACACCACCGCGAAGACGACACCCACGAACAAAAAGGCGAGCACGATCAAAACGTCTGGCCCAATCGCGTTGTTGGACATTCCGGTGAGCGAGCCCGACATGTTTTGTCGGAGATCCCACAAGGCTTTCGGCATCTGAGCCAAAATGCCGGCCATGATCAAAAGCGAAACGCCGTTCCCGATCCCATACTCATCAATCTGCTCACCCAGCCACATCAGGAACATCGATCCCGCAGTCATGATCGCAACGGTTGTAAAGATCCAACCCCAAGCCAGTGAACTGCCACCCGAAGAGTAAAACTCTTTGGAGAGCGGAGCGTTTGGATCTGAAATCACGCTGAATTGCAAATAGGCCCAACTCTGGATGATGCAAATAAACAAGGTCAAATACCGAGTGTATTCGTTGATCTTCTTCCGACCAACCGCACCTTCTTTTCGCAGTTGTTCGATAGGGGCCCAAACGGTTCCCAGCAACTGGAAAATGATCGAGGCCGAAATGTAGGGTGCAATCCCCAAACCGAAGATCGTTAGCGACCTTAGATCGGTTGCGGAGAAGACAGCAACCTTGTCTAGGAACGAAGCCATCTCGCCCGAATACGCAAGATTCCCATCCGTAAGAATGGGCAAGCGGACGTGATAACCGATCCGGTAAACTGCGAGAAGAAACAGTGTCAGAAAGATCTTCTGTCGCAATTCCGGGATCGAGAAAACAATCCTTAATTTTTCCAGCATGTCGTCATGTTCCTGAAAGTGATTGAGGACATGTCCTCACTTAAAGCATGTGGCCGACGTTGAGTCCAACGCCGGCCACCATTGTTTCGAATATTTTGGATTACTGCTAGGCTAATTCTTGGAACAGAGTCCGCAGTTCGCAAAACAGCTCGGAAGGGTAGCAGCAAGAAAACGGATTAAGCTTCGCTCTTCAACGCTGCAACTCGTTCCTTCGGTGTGCGTTTCGCAGCAATGATCTCAACAGTACCGCCTGCCGCTTCCACTTTCGCCTTTGCCGATTCACTCATTCGAGTGACTACAAACTTGAGCCCCTTGGTAACTTCGCCATCGCCGAGAATCTTGATTTCGTCGCAGCGAACCTTCACCAATCCCTTTTCGCGGATTGTGGTCGCTGTCACTTCTTCGCCTGCTGCAAAAGCAGCATCGATGACACCGACGTTGACGCCGAAAACCGTTACAGCAAACCTGTTATGGAAACCACGCTTTGGAATCCGACGAACCATCGGCAAATCCCCACCATTGAAAATGGGGTGACGTGAGTATCCGCTTCGGGATTTAGCACCGTTATGGCCTCGACCAGATGTTTTGCCTGTCTTGCTGCCGATACCACGTCCAACGCGCTTGCGAGCTTTGTTGGTAACGATGTCTGTGTTGACTTCTTCTAGATTCATGACAGTTTTACGCCTCGGAGTCGTTCGACATCTTCGCGAGTTCTCAATTGAGACAGCGCGTCAAAAGTCGCTTTGATTAATACAGTTGGATTGTTGGAGCGGAAGCTTTTGGTCAAGATGTCTTGAATTCCAACAGCCTCACAAACCGATCGGACAGCTTGCCCCGCGATGATACCGGTACCTGGACTAGCAGGCATCAGAAGCACGTGAGCAGCACCGAAATGACCAGAAACCGCGTGAGGAATCGTACCGTTGACCAAAGGGATTTTGATCATGGCTCGGTTAGCACCCTTTTGAGCCTTTGCAACGCTCGGCGGAACTTCGTTCGCCTTGCCGTAGCCATAGCCCACGCTGCCTTTACCATCGCCAACTACCACGAGTGCTGCAAAGCTGAAACGGCGTCCACCCTTCACCACAGCAGCACAACGTTTGATCTTCAGTACTCGGTCGATCAAGCCGTTTTGGTCAACATTGTTTTGATTTGACATTCTATCATTCGATCCCAATTAGAATTCCAGTCCGGCTTCGCGAGCCGCATCAGCGAAAGCGGCAACACGACCATGATACTTGCATGAACCGCGGTCCATAGCAACTTGTTTGATTCCGGCCTTGATGGCTCGCTCTGCAAGAATCTTGCCTAGCTTCTTGGCCGCTTCACAGTTTCCGCCGTACCCGACTTCACTGCGAAGGTCTTTGTCTCGTGAAGTCACCGATACAATGGTTCGCCCAGTTGTATCGTCGATGACTTGGCAACCAAAGTTTTGAAGCGAACGATAAACGCACAAGCGAGGACGTTCCGTAGTACCACGGACACGCTTCCTAACTCGAAACGCACGACGCTCGCGTTGACCATCGACAACTCTTCGAATATCCACAACAAACCTCTGTCATCTTGACGCAATAAACATGCGTCCAACAAAAACCAAATCCAATGTATGTATTCTTGCCAGATCCACGATCGAAGCAAGTCCGAAAACTAAGTAGCGCTCTTGCCTGGCTTGAGCTTGATCTTCTCGCCAAGATACCGAACACCCTTGCCCTTGTACGGCTCAGGCTTCCTCAGGGAGCGAATGTAAGCAGCGAACTGTCCAACCGCTTGCTTGTCGCAACCCTTGATATTCACGTGCGTTTGATCTGGACAAGCCACATCTAAACCTTCAGGAATATCCAAGTGCAACTCGTTGGCAAATCCAACTCGAAGCTGTAGGACTTTTCCTTTGATAGCCGCCAAGTAGCCCACACCAATGATCTCAAGCTTCTTTTCGTACCCGTTCTTCACGCCCAAGATCATGTTATTGACTAGAGCACGCGTCAAACCATGATAGGCACGCGAGTCACGCTCGTCATTTTGACGGGAAACGACGATCGTCTTCCCATCTTCACTCAAGGCGAGCGAAACTTCTTCGCGATGCGTGAAAGACAACTTGCCCTTCGGACCTTCAACATGAACGGTTCGATTTTCGATCGAAACCTTCACACCATCAACAACCGGAATTGGGGCTTTACCTACTCGGGACATGGATCAATCTCTTCTATAACGGAATGTATTGGACAAGCAAATCGCTTGCAGTCTTCCTGGTTCAAACTCTACTAGCAAATTTCGCAAAGGACTTCGCCGCCAAGCTTTTGCTGGCGTGCTTCTCGATCGCTTACAACACCCCTGGATGTACTGACGATCGAAATGCCCAGACCGTTCAAGACAGGCTTCAACTCTGCGCACTTTGCGTACACTCGTCGTCCTGGCTTGCTGACGCGCCTAACGGTTTGGATAACCTTCTCGCCGTTCGGACCGTACTTCAGTTCGATGCGGAGCATCTTGACCGGAACGGCTTCCACCTCGGAAAAATCCCAGATGTAGCCTTCACGCTTCAGTACGTCGGCAACCCCCACTCGCAATCGCGAAAGAGGAACATCCACAAACGGTCGTTCAATACGAACGGCGTTGCGAATGCGTGTTATCATATCAGAAATTGGGTCATGAATCATAATGTGGATACCCCAGAAACTCTACCAACTAGCCTTACGAACACCGGGAATCAGCCCTTTGTCTGCCAACTGTCGAAAACAAATTCGACAGATGCCAAACTTGCGATACACCGCACGTGGGCGACCACACAATTTACAACGGTTCTCTCGGCGAGTTGAAAATTTTGGCTCGCGATTGGCTTTTGCAATTTTGCTTTTGCTGGCCACAGGTCGTTTCCGATTAGTTCAAGGTGATACGGGTGAGTAACTATGTTGAAGACAGTCCGAATCGAACTGTCAAAAAATTAAGCTGTCTTCTTTACCTTCGGTGCGCGGAATGGCATTCCGAACATCTCGAGCAATCTTCTAGCATGATCGTTTTCTGTCGCGGTTGTAACAATCGCGATGTTCATCCCCTGGGGACGAGCAAACTTGTCTGGATTGAGTTCAGGGAACACCAACCATTCCGATAGACCCATGGAGTAATTTCCATGGCCATCAAACGCATTCCGGTTAACACCACGAAAGTCACGTACCCGCGGTAGAACAATACTGACGACTCGATCCAAAAACTCGTACATTCGTTCCCGTCGCAAAGTCACTTTGCAACCGATGGCAACTCCCTCACGGAGCTTAAAACCAGCGATCGAGTTCCGTGCGAGCGTTAGTACAGGCTTCTGGCCAGATATATCTGCCATTGCCTCAGCAGCAAGTTCCAGGTACTTCTTGTCTTGCATCGCTTCTCCAACACCCATGTTGATGGAGATTTTTTCAATCTTTGGAATTGCGAAGACATTCTTGATACCTAGCTCTTCACGAAGTGCTGGTAGAATGGTTTCGTTGTAGTGTGTTTGAAGTCTTGGAGCCATTTTGAAACGCTTCTTGATTACCTAATTAATTAACTCTTGGCCGCGTGTGCTGCTCGTGCTGGTGCGACAACACTAATCGTAAGACCGCTCTTTTTGCTGTATCGCTCTTTTGATCCGTCAGGCAAGAATCGAACTCCGATTCGAGTAGGAACGTTCATGCTCGGGCAAACCAACATGACCTTGGATACATTGATGAAGGCCTCTTTGGACAATCGACCGCCTTGTGGATTTCGTTGGGACCGCTTCACGTGCTTGTACACACGATTCAAGCCTTCAACCACGACCAATCCCTTATTGCGATCGACTTTCAAAACTTTCCCGCGTTGCCCTTTGTCTTTGCCGGAAATCACTTCCACCATATCGTCTGTTTTGATCAACATTTAAACTACCTCACTAGCCAACGATACGATTTTGGTAAAACTCTTCTCTCTCAATTCCCGAGCGACTGCACCGAAAATCCGAGTTCCGCGAGGATTGTCGTCTTTGTCGACCAACACAACCGCGTTCGAATCAAACCGTACATAACTACCGTCGACTCGTCGCACTGATTGTGAAACGCGAACGATAACCGCTCGTACCACTGCCTTTTTCTTAACTTCACTTCCGGGGATCACGCTCTTCACAGAGCAAATGATAACATCTCCCAGGCTTGCATAGCGACGACGTGTTCCGCCAAGAACTTTGATGCACATGACTTCCCGTGCACCGGTGTTGTCAGCGACTTGTAGTCGGCTTTCTTGCTGAATCATGATGGACTAAGTTTCAAAAACAAAAGGTGAAATTCGACACCTGAACCGTAACACACGTTCGGTTCGTGATGCTATTGAGCTGCAGTTTGCTGATCCGCTCTCAAGCTAGCCAAGTCAATCTCGCGGCTCTTTTCAACCACGCGGATCAACCTCCATCGCTTGAGTTTCGACAACGGTCGCGATTCTTCAATCTCGACCTTGTCTCCTACGTGCGATTCATTGTTCTCATCATGAACGTGACATACCGTCTTCTTACGGATGATCTTCGAGTAACGCGGGTGGCGAACCAACCGCTCGATTTCAACTCGACGTGTCTTGGCAGCTTTGTCGCTGGTTACGACACCGACTAGGATTCGACGTGGCATAATAAACTTTGAACCGTACTGGCTAAATAAATTGGACTACGAAACTAAGCTTTCTTCAAACGCTGTGTTTGAAGAGTGCGAACGCGTGCGATCAAGCGGCGATTCAGCTTCATTTGGCTTGGAACATCCACTCGATCGGTTTGAGATTGAAGTCTCAAGCGAAACATGGTCTCTGCAGCTTCTTGGGCTGTCAGTTCCAGTTGCTCATCACTCATCTCTCGAAGTTCAGCGGCTTTCATTTTCGATTCGTTCACTCGTTAATGGACAGACTATGCAGGTCGGCGTCGGACCAACCTGACAGGGATCGGCATCTTCGCAGCAAGTCGCGCGAAACACACCTTGGCTTGTTGTTCTGTTACACCAGCAAGCTCGTACAAAACGGTACCCGGTCTTACGACCGCTACCCAGTACTCAGGCTCTCCCTTACCCTTACCCATCCGGGTCTCCAAAGGCTTAGAAGATACTGGCTTATCTGGAAAAATTCGTATGTAAAGTCGACCTTCACCACGAACGTATTGATTGGCAGCGATCCGGCCCGCTTCGATTGTTGTTGCTCGTATCCAGCCGCCTTGCAGAGCCTGGAGTCCGAAATCACCAAAAACAACCTTGTTGCCGCGGGTCGCGTTACCTTTTATACGTCCTCTTTGGCTTTTTCGGTGCTTGACCCGTTTGGGCATCAGCGCCATCGTTAGCGTCTCCCGCGTAAGAACCTTGATTTACCCAGACCTGCACACCGATATTCCCCTGTGGAGTAGCGGCTTCTGCAAGTCCATAGCTAATTTTCGCTTGGATCGTGCTCAACGGAAGGGATCCGGCATTGCCCTTTTCGCAACGTGCCATTTCCGCTCCGCCCAACCGACCCGACATCTGGATCTTGATGCCCTTGGCACCAGCATCCATAGCCGTTTCAATCGATCGCTTCATTGTTCGTCGGAAGCTAGACCGCTTTGCAAGCTGCTTGGCGATGTCTTCCGCGATCAACTGAGCCTGAATCTCAGGACGATAAACTTCCTCAACCTTCAGATTGACTCGTCGTCCGATCAAGTTCTGCAGTTCTTCCTGCAAAACTTCGATCTCCGTGCCCTTCTTGCCGATGATCAAACCAGGCTTGGCAACGAAAACCATCAATCGAACTTCATCTCTTGTTCGTTCAATCTCAATCCGATCAATGCCCGCTTCTCGATAAGCCGACTTGGTCGGGTGAAACTTAATGAACTTGCGAATCTTTTGGTCTTCGACCAACAACTCAGCAAATTCTTTCTTGCTCGCATACCATCGACTCTTCCAGCCCATGACGATGCCGGTACGGAAACCGATTGGATTTACCTTTTGTCCCATAATGCAGCGTTTCCTACAGCTCTTCGAGTCTCTTGAGTTCCACGGAAATGTGACTGGATCGCTTGAGGATCGTAAACGCTTGCCCCCGCGACATCGGACGAAAACGCTTCATGATAGGCCCGCCATCAATGCGCGCATCCACCACGACAAGCTCTTCGGCTCCATACGACCGACCACTATTCTGATCGATATCTTGTGCACTTCCAACAGCACTCTTGATGACCTTCTCCAACATCCGAGCTCCTCGGTTGGGTTGGTAGCGAAGCATCTCCAGTGCTTCGTCCGCAAACTTTCCACGCACTAAATCAGCCAGTGGTCTGACCTTTCTAGCACTGATGCGTGCGTAACGATGAACGGCTCGGTAAGCCATGATTGTTTCCTATGAACTAAAAACGATTACTTCTTGCCGCCCTTACCACCGTGCCCGCGGAAAGTACGCGTTGGCGCGAATTCCCCGAGCTTGTGGCCGACCATATCTTCGGTAACGAAGACTCGAAGGTGAGCCTTGCCGTTATGTACCATGAAAGTAGCGCCAACAAACTCAGGAACGATCGTGCAACGACGCGCCCACGTAGTAATTGGCTGGCTGTCGTTTTTCTCGCGTGCTTTAAGCAGCTTGGCAAACAACTTGGGGTCTACAAACGGACCCTTTTTTGTCGAACGTCCCATACGTCAGAGCTCTTCCCTTGCAAACTATCTCAGTTTCAATTGACCGTAACGAACCGACTTGCGTCGACGAATAATTGCTGTATTGCTTGGCTTTCGCGGACGACGAGTGAAACCACCCTTCGCCAACTTGCCAGTTGGACTCACTGGGTGGCGTCCACCCTTCGTTCGTCCTTCACCACCACCGTGAGGGTGATCAACCGGATTCATTGCTGTTCCACGAACGTGAGGTCTCCAGCCCTTCCAACGATTTCGACCGGCTTTACCGATTCGAACCGCGTCATGGTCAGGATTACTCATCTTTCCAATGGTTGCTCGGCATTGAATCGGAACTCGTCGCACTTCGCCGCTTGGCAGCTGCAACTGAGCCCATCCCGATTCACGTGCCATCAAAACGGCCGAGGAACCTGCAGAGCGGCATAGAGCCGCTCCACGGCCTGGCGTCATCTCAACGCAACAAACTTCAGTCCCAGGTGGAATGTTCCGCATTGGAAGACAGTTCCCCAACACTGGTGCTGCCTCAGGGCCATTCACCAAAGTTGCGCCAGCCTTCAATCCGTCTGGTGCCAAAATGTAGGTCTTGGTACCGTCCGCATAGTGCAACAATGCAATTCGAGCCGAACGATTCGGATCGTACTGAATCGAATCCACTTTGGCCGAAACACCATCCTTCATTCGCTTGAAGTCGATGATGCGATACATCTGCTTGTGTCCACCACCACGATGTCGTGCTGTGATGAAACCTTGGTTGTTTCGCCCACCGTGTCGCTTCAATCGCTTGAGCAAACTCTTCTCTGGCTTAGCACCAGGCGTCAACTCAGCAAAATCGCTGACCGAAGAATTTCTTCTTCCGGCCGATGTCGGCTTGTATACTCGAATTCCCATGCTTGTGTCCTAATTTAGTCTTTTACGAAGGCTTATCCTAGAAGAAGTCGATCTTGTGTTCATCGCTGAGTTTCACAATTGCCTTCTTCCACGATTTGGTGACACCAAGCTTTTGCTTGTATCGCCGAGACTTACCTTGTCGATTTTGTGTTGCAACCGCAACAACCTTTACATTGAACAGCTCTTCAATCGCAGCCTTGATCTCGGTTTTGTCCGCTAGCGGATTCACCTCGAAGGCATACCGATTATGTCGAGTTGCTTTGTGTACGCCCTTTTCCGTTACAAGCGTACGAAGCACGACTTGATGCGGTGTCAGAACAATTTTGCTTTTGGGTGGTTGCTTTGCCATTTTCATTACCAACTTAATCGTTGTTGTCTTGAGCTACTTCCGATTGACCTTACGCACTAGTTCGCGACTTCAGCCAATCCATTGCGTCCTTCGTTACAACCACTTTCCGAGGTCGCAAGATAATCAACGCATTCAAATCTGTAACAGGACTTACTGTCAAACCCTGAATGTTGCGGCCGCTCAGATAAATGTTCTTATCCAAACCGTTCGTCACAAGGGTCTTGGTTTGACCTTCCAAGCCAATGGCCTTGAAAGCCGATGCTAATGTCTTTGTCTTCGGAGCGTCCATCTTGTACTGATCTACGATCATAACTGAGCCCGAAGAAATCTTCGCAGCAATTGCCATTCGCGTGGCAGCCTGAACGGCCTTGCGTGGCAAACGATAGTAATAGGATCTTGGCTGACGAGCGTTCGCATGGCCACCGCCTCGACGAACCGGAGTTCGCTTGGCACCCATACGAGCATTACCAGTGCCCTTTTGCTTGTACATCTTCTTGGTCGAGCCGGACACTTCGCCACGGGACTTGGTCTTGTTGCTTCCCTGACGGGCATTCGCCAAATACATCACCACGACGTCGTGAAGCAACTGCTTGCTCACTCGTGGGGCCAGAACAGCAGGGTCGATTTCGTAATCGCCCACTTTTGCTCCGGACATGTCATAAATTGGTAGTGTTGTCATCTTCAGTTACGCCTAGTGTTTGCCCCCGCAGGTGAAGCCTGCGACAGATAACTTGTTTCAGTAATGCCTTAGCCGACTTTGTTCGTTTCGCGAATCATCACGTATCCACCATTCGGACCAGGAATCGCGCCCCGAACCAAAAGAAGATTGTTTTCGCTGTCTATGCGAACAACCTTGAGATTTCGCATCGTGATCCGGTCATTACCGTACTGACCTGCACCCTTTTTCCCCTTGCGAACTCGTCCAGGATAAGTACCAGCACTGGTACCACCAGGATGTCGGTGAACCTTCTTTACGCCGTGCGTTGCTCGTTGACCGGCGTAGTTGTGTCGTTTCATCCATCCGGAGAAACCACAGCCCTTGGAGATACCAGTAACATCAACCGACTTCATGCCTTCCAGCACTGTCACTTTAATTTCAGCACCCACAGCGTCAGTCACTGGACCGCGGAATTCGCGAACAAAACGCTTCGGCTCGCACTCGGGCTTTTCAACCGCGGCAACACCAGCGTCTTTCAGCTTGTTGGATCGCTTGCTAGAAATTGCTGCGACTTGACCACGTTCTGCACGCGAGGCCAAACGTCTAGGCTTATCCAGAAAGCCTAATTGAACTGCTTCATATCCATCACGATCAACGGTTTTCACCTGAAGAACATGGCAAGGCCCAGCCTGAATGACTGTAACAGGGACCGCTCTTCCGTCCTGTTCGTACACTTGCGTCATACCGACCTTGCGGCCGAGAATACCTTTGCTCATTCGTTTTATTCCGTAAATCGTGACCGTGAAGGACTCATCAAACAAACCCGCTGGGGGGACCCTGCAAAGAAAGCGATTTACGCAGCTTACAGGTCTAAGTCGATGGTTACCTCCAGGGCTTCCGTTTCATATTGGGAAAACCTGATGGATGCCGTTTAAGCGTTAATTTCCTACCGCGATGTCGCCTTGATCTTGATGTCAACACCGGCTGGCAAGCTCAATTTGTTTAGAGCTTCAATCGTTCGTGCAGTTGCTTGCTTGATGTCAATCAAACGCTTGTGCGTCCGAATTTCAAATTGCTGACGAGCTTTCTTGTCGATATTCGGACCCGAAAGTACCGTATACCGCTCAATCCGAGTTGGCAACGGAATCGGTCCGTGCACTTCGGAGTGGGTCCGCTTGGCGGTTTCCACTATTTCCAATGCGCTTTGGTCCAATACAGCATGATCATAAGCTTCCATACGAATTCTGATGACTTCATGCGATCCGGACACGGTGATTATCTGCCTTGGTTGAGTCGAAAACTGGCCTCTTGTTTAGAGAGGATCTGCAAAATCAAGCCCTACGACGAACGTGGGAGGGGAAAAGATATGGAGGAGAGTATTTGTCGTCAACGCCAAATCTTCGTTTTTGCTTGTTCCCTCTGTTTTTCTTTGCGAAAGTGCCTTTTTAAGGTGCAGTTCGCATTGCTTTTTGCCAGGGTTTTGCTGTATCGACCCTATTTTTCTAGGTCTGTTAGGAAACTGGCGTTATTCGCCACGTTTACTTCGGCTGGCCTGGATGAATCCTTATTGCTTACCCAGCTTGCCGGATTTTGGGTTTGGTCTTCTTGGATTTGGTTATCCGTTTTTTTAGTAAAGCTGCTAGGGCGGATTATTCATGAACCTGGTGTGTAAGCGATTGGCGATGTAACAATCCCTCGCTTACCGGCTTGTTGCTTTAGTGAAGTTGTTATTGGGTAAGGGCGGTACGACGGACTTCCAAGTCCGTCAACGGGGAATTCGACGGACTAGGAAATCCGTCGTAACATTGAATCAACAGCCCAGTAAGCGAGGGATTCTGTGGCATTGCGCGCCCCTCGCTTACACTTCGGGTTGTGATGTTTTCTTTGCCTGCGGCAAATCGATTAAAGCAACAAGCCGTTACGCTTCGGCGTATGAATAATCCGCGATAGCGGGTTGCCTCGCATTCCCGAACAGAAAACTGTAGACGCCCTGCTAGTTGTTGGTCCAAGTTGCAAGTTCTATATTCGTGAACTCGGCCCACATCGGTTTTCCTGCGTGTAGCTGCAACGCGATGATTCCATCTGGAAGCGCTAATTTGGGCTCGTTGTCGGAAAAGTCCAGAACAAGCTGGTTGTTCAGGTAGTGTTGAAGATTATTCCCCTTGGCAATAATCATGACATCGTTCCAGTCGTCGAGACGAAACAACTGTTGAAATTCAGAGGGAGTGATTAGATTGGCGATCACTTTTTTGCCTTCCGCAGACCAGATCGCCTTTTCCCCTAACAAGCACAAACGGCCCCGCTTTCCTCCTTCGTCGTATATGAACCCGCTGACGTTGGGGAGCGTGACTTCGTTTCGCAGTTCATGCTGGTACCCACGTACAACCCAAGGGTTGGGTGCGTCCGGAGAAGTGATATGCTTGGACCGGTATTGAACGCCTGAGTTGTTGGTTGCGTTGCAGCGAAAGGTCACTCGGATTGCGAAATCTTTAATCGGTTCCCCTTGCCAAATAAGAAAAGTGTTCCCTTTGGCGACTTTCTCGGTGGTGGTTTCCCCACGTACCACGCCATCTTGCACAGACCACAATCGCGGGTCGCCGTCCCAACCGGACAGATCCTTCCCGTTAAACAGCGATCGGAACTGGACGCCTTCGGGCAGCACCCCCTCTGGCGACTGACCATATCCTGGTAGGGCCCAAACCGTCAAAAAGAATGCGAGAAGAACTGTTCGCATTGGGTCATTTTCCTAAGGGTTGGAGGAGGGGCTCTAGCGATTGTCGCTAGGTCGATTCATGTGAATACCAGGTCGATCTGACATGATTCACAAGATTATACCTCAAGTAGACTTATACGATTAGAACACCGAGTGAATTTCTTTGCCTTGCGGGAGGCCTGCTCATGCAAATTCGACTATGGTTTTCAAAGTTTTTTGAGAATCGAACGTTTTTCTCTTGGAAAATACAATGGCGTTCCATGGATCTCAGAGTAACTCATGCAGCCCTATCAAGAAAGCTGTAGCGCATCATGAAGAAGCGACGGGAGGGATACTTGGTGATCGCTCAAAACGTCGACGGTTGCGTATCGAGCTCCTTGTGAGACGCTTTGTCCAAGATCGACGTCGGTTTCAAACAGATCGACCATCTTCTTAGTTCCAACGGAGTTCACTGTCGTGATGGGGGAAGCGATTCGCGAATGGATGTTTCTCACCCTGACCTCTCTCTGAATGTTTGGGCGATTCAAGGTGAGATCCGAGCGGAAAGGTGTTGGCGATGATGTAGTCACAGTGAACGCAAGACGCAAGGAATCATTCCCGGCAAGTCCTCTGCGATTAGTCCTGGACCAAACAAACGCGCTGCTTCGCCATGAATCCAAACGCCCGCGCATGCGGCTTCGAACGGGCCTAGCCCCTGAGCCAATAGGCCGGTGATGATGCCGCTTAGCACGTCCCCAGCACCTGCGGTCGCTAAGGTGGGTGGCGCATTGTTGTTGATGACACCTCTTCCATTTGGGCAAGCAATCACGGTGTCCGCCCCTTTTAAGACGACGACTGCTCCAGATCGTTTCGCTGCCCGTCGGCATCGAGTCAGCTTGTCACCTGCTGCGTCGAAAACGCGTGCAAATTCGCCATCATGAGGGGTCAATACACACGGGCCAGTAATGGCTTGATCCAGCTCGGTAGGTTGTTCTTGAAACGCGGTGATCGCGTCCGCATCAATTACGGTTGCGCGCTGTGCTTTGAGCAACAGCAATGTATCGCGGCGCGTTGTTTCAGTAACCCCAGCGCCAGGACCGATCAAGAATGCCGTGATGCGTTTGTCTTGAATGGTCGTTCGAAGGGTGTCTCGGGACCTTAATGGCTTTACCATGATGCTGGTCATGGAAGCGGCATAAATGGGAAATGCAACCTCGGGAACAAGCACCGTTGTTAATCCAGCTCCGATCCGAGCCGCAGCAAAAGCCGACAAACGAGCTGCGCCGGTCATAGGATAGCCACCGTAAACCATGGCATGACCGCGGTCGTATTTGTTTGAGCCCAATGTAGGTTGACGCAAATGGGAATGCCAAAGCGATGGATTGTTCTCAAAAACGTCCGGTTGGAGTGTGTCAAAAACCGAAGTAGGGATGCCGATATCTGTTACGACAACTTCACCGCAATGGGCTTTGCTTGGAAGGAGAAGATGGCATGGTTTTTTACGAAAAAAGGTGACGGTCAGGGCTGCCATCACCGGCGTAAAAACTTGCCCTGTGTCCCCTACGACTCCTGATGGAACATCCACGGCGATGACTGTCAGCTTGCGACTTGCTATCTCTGCCAGCAAGGGCAAAACAGGATTGGGGCGTCCTGGTTGGAAGCCGGCTCCAAACACTGCATCCACGACCAATTCGGCACCCTCTAGGCACTCGGAGGACATAGGCTCCACTGGGCCTGTCCATTGATTAGCATGGTAAAGAGTTTCTGGAGACATGCGGTCCCGCGAGCCTTCCATCGCCAAGCGTACCGGCCAACCGCGCGCAGTAAGCTGTTTTGCGATCACAAAGCCGTCCCCGCCATTGTTCCCGGAACCGCAAAGTACGACGGTTGGGCGAAACGACCATCGCGACTCCATTGCGTCCACAACAGATTGTCCCGCGTTCCTCATCAGATCGACAGCAGGCGTTCCCGAGGCGATCGCAAGTCGGTCCGCTTGGCCCATTTGGCCAACTGTCAGTAGTGCATTTTCAAAGTTCATGCGTTGGATCCGACTATTGCGAGTGATGTGTTCTGGAGACTGAATACGGTTTTTTTATTAAAAATTCTATCAAATTGAAGGCACCCACACGTTTCCGAAGTTAATCCGTGATGATGGAATTGGACTGGTTTTGAGAGTCAAGGATCCGAATGCCGCTACTACCCAGTTGGCCAGCGCCAGGATATACTCACGAGCCTGAAGGCCGCTGTGGCGAAATGGCAGACGCATTGGATTTAAAATCCAAGGTCCCGTAAAGGGGCGTGTGGGTTCGAGTCCCACCAGCGGTACTTTTTCTTGTTTGGGCAATTCATTGCTTTCAAAACCTTTCACGCTGATTTTGTGAGGGCATCGACGATAGGTTTTTTTGCTTACCCCTACCTGTTGAGGACAAGGGGTGCAGTGTCTTAAGTAACCAAAACACCGATCTGCACCGGTGGTGTTGCGTCATCGATTCGTGATTGTTCCCCGTTGGTAGATGCAAGGCATGCATCGGTTCCACAAGTACTCCGTTCGAGGTGGTTAATACCTTTCGAGAGTCGCTCAACCCAGCGAACGCTTCGCAACAGTTGGCCGAAATCTGGCTTTGATCCTGAAGGGATCGCAGATGGTAGCCGGGGGTTTGGCCGCTAGGGCACACCCCCGGTCTCGTTCGCATGCGATGTTTTCGATCCCGGCGGGAATCGTAGATTGCGTCTGCTGTCCGCTGTGATCCCTTCAGGATCAATGGTATAGCCTGCGACAATATCCGGGGGTGTCGCTTCGCTCAACCCCCGGCTACCTTCTATAACCCCTACCGGGGTAATGAGGCGATGATGCGTGACAACGAGGTTGTCGATCTTTTGAGAAATACTTGGGGGCGGGTGATCGATCGAGGAACCATCGATTGGATTGTTGGCAATCGTTCCATCGAAACAAATAACGCTCGACCCGACGAACGCTGGCGTTAACGCGGCGGGCGCGTTTGACTATGATTTCAATACCCGCTTGACCGCCCGCTCGCGTTCAACGCTTGGTTCGTCCACGTTACCGCCGTTGGAGTAACGCATCGATATCTGAAGGATGTGACCGACCGTCGAGGACCGCGACCACCTCTACGCCCGTTGTGACCATTCGATAATAGATGAGAAAAGGATGGCGGCTCGCAATTTTACGATGGTAGCCAAAATGTTTTTCGTGAATACCCGCCGCGTCACTCAGCGAATCAATGTCCTCAAAGATCCGATGGTAAAAATAGTCGCCAGCGCCGTGGCCTTGCCGGTCGTAGAAGGCCACTCCTTCGGCAATATCCAAATGTGCCTCATTGCGAATTTCGACGTTCATCGATAATTCGCTTTACTGCAATTTTAGCCTCAGCAACAGACATGTTGGGTTCGTTACTTGGATTCGCGGTGCGGTAAGCAAGCACATCCCCGTGCCAAGCAGGAGAATTCAATGCTCGTGAATCAGCAGACAAACGCTGCCAAAGCAGATCGAACGCAGCCTGCTGCTGCTCGGGGTTCAATGTATCAATAAAAGTTTCGATTTCCATAGCTCGGCTCCGTAGTCCCATTCTAACGCCGGCAAGAACCGCTGTCGACACAGCGAGTTAGCGGGCCCGGTGGACGAACGTCTATCGTCACCCAGTCGCGGAAAGTAACGCGTCTAAAAGTCAAGGCACCCGATCCGCGACTTGGGTGCACGATTTTGTTCGTCCTCGCTGTGGCGATGCACTACTCCTGGTTTTTCTTTGCGTGTTTGTCCACAGCTTGTTTCCAAATTCGGTCAAAAAACTCCCGGTCGAATCGTTTGTCAATTTCCGGCTTCATCACCGAATTAAATCCTTGAACATATTCGTCCGAGTCACCCAAAGTTCCCTCGAACTGAAGTCCATGCTCATCTTTCAGTATTTTACTATACTCTCCAAATCCTTCGGCATGTCTACCATTTGGCACCTTCGACACTAACTCGCCATTTCGAAGTCTTCGTTGTGCATCCGCAATCCTACGCGACTTTTCGTTAAAAATGGTGCAACCAGTTATCGAACTGAGAAGCATTAATCCAACAATCAATGGAATCAATTGCATTCCTGTTTCCTTCCGATCGGACGAACGCTTTGATGAAATGTTGCCTGGAGCGTTAGCGGAAGGCAATCATTTCCAGCGGGTTGTTCTCCCTTTCCTACGCAAACTCGAAGTCATAAATAGGTACTGGCGATGGAAGTTTGAACATCTCCGCTACTGTTTCGTTCTGTCGTTGTGAACCAAGTCCAATGCTAACCCTCTTAAGTGAACGCAGGTTTTTAAGGGGTGTAAGGCTGTCAGGCGTCAGCTTTTCGGCCCCCTCGATAACAAGATCCTCTAACTTCTTGGCCGACGAGAGAGCATGGAGGTCGTTGAGTCCGTTCATTTCTCGCATGTGTAGGCGGCGGATCTCCTCGAGGCGCGGGAGAGAAGTAACCTTCCCCAGCGTGTCTAGCATCAGCGCCTCGAGACGGGACGCTTTGGTAACCGGCTCAAGGTCCTGTGTTAGAATCCCGCGCACCTGCCATAGTTCGAGATAGCGTAATTTTGTTCCGGCAAGAAAGCTGAGATCATTTAAACTACCGAGCCCAATGCGAAGAGCGCGAAGACTGCTTGAGCGTGTAAGGCAATCTAGATTCTCAAGCGGAGACGATTGAACGCTAAGATAATGCAGTTCCGGTAGTTCGCTGATTACGTCTAAATCCGTTCCTTGCTTGTCGAGTTTAAGAGCCTGCAGCGAGCGGAGCGAGCGAATTGGCCGTAGTGAAAGTTTGCTGGTCTTGGTCGGGTCAATTCGCAAGAATCGCAAGCCTGGTAAAGATTCAAGGAAATCCAGGGAACGCAGACCGGCCACATAAGTCAATGACAGCGACTGAAGCGAATGGAGATCTGCTAGGTAGCCTAAGTCCAACTCGCCTTTGCTTGTTGGGAAAAAGTCATGCCCTATGGTCAGAGCAATTGGCCGACTTGCTTTTGCAGCTGTCTTTAGTTCGGCAATTTTTTTGGCAGTCGGAGGTTTGTCAAAGGCTACGTTGACGCACCGATTTAGGTCTACGACTGGCTCGCTCAAATAGGAAATCTTCATTTGGCTTCAAGGGAGAACGCCCGGGATCAGATGGCGTGAGTAAGTTGCAAATGCAATGACCAAAAACGGTCGACCGAACGCTCATCTGCATCCCTTGGTTCGTCGAACTACGGCTTGCATCTAGCTCGCTTCGAACTCGAATTGGCCGTTTCTGTGGTCTGCTCAAAAATATTAACGACGCATTATCCTACGAGCTGAAGCGTCGCTTCGCAATATTTGGCCGAAATCTGGCTTTGATCCTGAAGGGATCGCAAATGGTAGCCGGGGGTTTGACCGCTAGGGCACACCCCCGGTCTCGTTCGCATGCGATGTTTTCGATCCCGGAGGAGATCGCAGATTGCGCCTGCTGTCTTATGTGATCCCTTCAGGATCAATGGTATAGCCTGCGACAATATCCGGGGGTGTCGCTTCGCTCAACCCCCGGCTACCTTCTATAACCCCTATCGGGGTAATTTGGCTATGATGCGTGACAACGAGGTTATCGATCTCTCGAGAAATGCTTGGGGCGGATGATCGATCGAAGACCCATCGATTGGATTGTTAGCAATCGTTCCATCGAAACAAATAACGCTCGACCCGACTAACGTTGCCGATCACCCAGCGGCGGGGGAAGTAGTGTCCACCCCAGAAGCGGCCGGTCCGCCGCTTGGGTGCATCGGTTTGTTCGGACTTTTCCTGCGATCTTTCAAGCGGTCGCCAACGAGTTTCTCTCGCGAACGCAAATCCGCAAAGATTCGAGCGACGTCGTAGTCAAACGCAGCTGCCAGTTGGTCCTTCGTGTCTCGAACTTGCTGGACGATCGGATCATTCTTCATCGCTCGGTTCCTCGAAAAGCTCTTCTGGCGTGCATATCGTGGGCATCTCAAATCCGGCCAAACGACACAAGTTAGCAACACGTTTTGCAATCTGGGCATTTGCCAAATGCTTGCAGTTCCACGTCAACAAGTATTGTACACCGTGGACTGTAGCCACGGCAATGTGTGCCGCATCGCGAATAGCTTTCGGAGGAAGAATCCCCGATTTCATTATGGATTCGGTTAGTTGCTCCGCATCGACAGTCACGGCCAAAGAATTCAGGGAATCCGCTACGAAAAGCCGTTTCCTCACTTCGGACGGATCGCCAGCGGAAATTTCGTCGATCACGACCTGAGAGATAAAGCATTCGAAGGCTGTTCGGCGATACGCCCACCAATCCAAAGTGGTTTTCTGGTGGCCAGCGATCACTACATCTTTTGCAGGTAACGCAACAAGGTAGCTAAGAATGGTAGTCTCGATGTAAACGCTTTCCATTTATGTTTCGTCACACTTCCTTGTCCGAACGGCGGGCATCACCGAGCCCGAGCGGTTGACTCAGCGCAAGTCAAAACGGCCGATCGAAGGCTTCGTGTGCAGTACGCCCAACATGGGCGTGATCTTGTGGGGTGCAAGTCCCCTGTACTTAGTTCCGGAAACTTTCACTA
>Ga0247834_1002935_pt1 | contig 24255 bp, 21 predicted proteins | sample LaCruzMarch2015__8_FD_187118 | JGI IMG/M metagenome (GOLD analysis project Ga0247834, IMG submission 187118) | Freshwater microbial communities from meromictic Lake La Cruz, Castile-La Mancha, Spain - LaCruzMarch2015_12m | ecosystem: Environmental > Aquatic > Freshwater > Lake | place: Spain...
CCAAGAATTCTGCGGCCAGTTCTTCTGGAACTTCGAGCGTGATCTTCACCATGCCAGAACCTTCCGCCTTTCGACTCAGGACCGCCATCGATCAGGTGACCGATGCTCAGGAGCTGATCCACACCCGGTATTGGTGATGGGAAACACAGCCACTTCTTCAAACAGGCCAGTGCCATCGTTGAAGAACACATTGGCGGCGCCACGAGCCCGAATGACGATGTCGAGGTCGCCGTCATCATCGAGGTCCCCGGTGCCGTGTTCCGACCCAGCGAATGAGGCGACGCCAGGTTGGAGGATGCGCTCGAACGACGCGGTTCCACCGGTGCTCGTGTTGCGCCACACGGCGATGCCCTCGGCAGGGAGGACACCATTGCGATTGGCGAGACCGGCAACCATATCCTGACGACCATCGCCATCGACGTCGACAGCAGAGAGACTGAAGATGCGATCAACAGCGAGGTCCACGGCAACGACGGAGAAACTGCCAGTCCCATCATTGACGAGCAGGTGGAGATCGTTCGATCCCACCATGACGTCCAGGTCGCCGTCTCCGTCGACGTCATTCATGGCCACCGGATTGCAGTCGGCGGTGAACCCTGGAGCGGGCTCCTCGACCAATCCACCACCAACGTTGCGCAATAGAACAATCTCGTCCTCGACACCGGCGCAACCGACCAGGTCGATGTCACCGTCACCGTCGATGTCGCCGGTGACCCCGCTCGAATAGGCCCTCCGGTAGCTGACGCCGGTGTCGGTGAAGAGGCCGCCGTTGTTGTCGTAGACCCGCGAAGGGCGGGCCTGCTTGCTGACAAAGACGTCAAGGGCGCCATCACCGTCGAAGTCCGCCGCCGTGGCAAAGATCGAAAAGCCATCGTCGGTGAGCCCGGTGCCAAGGGCCTGGGTGAAGCCAAGTCGGCCATCGCCCACGAAGAGGCGGTCCGTCGAGATCTGGGCATTGCTGAGTGTCGCGCCCTGGGCCTGAAACGCATCGTCAATGCCGTCACCAGTGAAGTCGGCCACGATGGTGTTGCGGCTGCCGTCGATGGGGAGGTTGAGGTCAACCGGCGTGAGTTCGCCGATGAAGACGTGCTCGCTGCTGCCGTCGCTGCACTCCTTGCTGCGGTCGCCGGCAACGTCGGTCTGAATCACACAGGTGAGTCCGTCGGTGCCATCGACCCCGTCGGCGCCATCGACCCCGTCGGTGCCATCGACGCCGTCGGTGCCGTCGGTGCCATTGGTGCCGTTGGTGCCATCCCCGCCAGTGCTGCCGTTCGAACCGTTGGTGCCGTCCACGCCGTTGGTGCCGGGGGCGACGGTGGCCGATGAGCCATCGGGACAACTGATGCTGGCGGAGCCGTCGGCATTCTCAGTGACCGTGCACGGGGCGGCGGGCTCGCAGGCCCCCACGCCGACACCAAGGCCACACACGACAACAGAACCAAGTGCGATCGAACGAACGGACATGATGCCCCCTGGGAGGACTCCCATGTCGATGGGAATGGCCTCCAACGCAACGGGTTGTCGCCACGCCTGTCCAACTTGCCGGGGCGAGTTCACGGTCGGAGTTCATTGAACAGGGCAGCGACTTCGACGTTACTCAGGGCGCGGTTGTAGATGCGGGCATCATCGACGCTGCCGCGGAATCCGTTCCCATCCCCGGCTGTGGTCGTTGTGCAGTTGTTGCCGTTGGGGTCGAAGGTGCCGACATAGACGCGGCAGGCCGGGCGCGTCGGCACAGGGCCTGTGACGATTGCCGCGTCCTGCAAGGCGCCATTGCGAAAGATTCGCAGCACATGCTGGGACCCGATTGTCTCAACAACGGACACGTAGTGGACCCAGCCATCAACGAGGCCAGGCAAGAACGGGTCGAGAGCAATGGGGGTCGCGTCGGCGGTGCGGGTGCCCGAAGTCCGCCCAAGGCGAATGCCCGTGGGGCCGCCGTCGTTGCCGTGGATGGCAAACCAATCGCCGACGCCCATGAAGCGATCGCCGGAAGGTGAGAGCGTCCCGTCCATCTTCACCCAGATGCTGAAGGTGAAACTATTCTGAAAAACCAATTGGTTGCCGGCGATGAACACCAAGACGTTCGAGCTCGAATCACCATTGTTGTTCAAGGCCGAGGCCTGCCCACCGCGGCCGAAGCGATCGGTGTCGGCAATCAAGGTACCGCTCGCCGAAAACGCCGGGCCCACGGCCTGCGTCACGCTGCCGTTCAAGGGCAGGTGGGAAATCAAGCCCGCCTGGGGGATGTCTGACGCCACCCGGGTGTTCTTGACGGCGCTCTCGCCGCCGTCGTTGTCGATGGCCACCAGGTCGATGCTCTGCTCGACGGGAAAACGGAAATCGTGGACCAGGGTCATGGGCGGCGTAAACGGCGTGGTCTCGGACGGCGAGCCGTCCCCCCACACCACCCGCACAAAGGCCACGGTGCCGTCGACGTCGCTGGCACTTGAAGCGAAGAGGTCGAGTTGGACCCGGACCCCCGCCGAACTCGCCAGCAGGTTGCCCAGGGTGGGGTTGGTGTTGGCGATGACCACCGAGGCGGTGTCGCTGCCGGGCAGGGCCTCGTCGTCGGTCGCTGTGAGGACGATCTCGAAGGAGCCCACGGTGGCATAGGTGTGTGACGCCGAAGTTTCCCCCACCACGGTGTCGACGGTGCCATCGCCCCAGTTCAGGGCCAGGCCGGTGATGGTGGAGTCGACGTCGGTGGCCGTGAACGTGAGCTGCACCTGGCGATTCGTGATCACGGGCTGGTTGATGGTGACGACGGGAGCGACGTTGGGTTCGCCTTCGCCCTCGCCTTCGCCTTCTCCTTCGCCTTCGCCTTCTCCTTCGCCTTCGCCCTCGCCCTCGCCTTCTCCTTCTCCTTCGCCTTCTCCTTCGCCTTCTCCTTCGCCTTCTCCTTCTCCTTCGCCTTCGCCTTCGCCCTCGCCGCCTTCTTCACCGAGGACGCAGACGGTGCCGTCGCAGAAGTAGCCTTCCAGGCAGTCCTGGTTGCGGAGGCAGGCCCGGTCCTCGAGGGAAACGGGGGCGAACAAGCAGCCGACGGGGGCCACCGTCGACGCCAGCAGAACGCAGAGGTGCAGGAGGGGCCAGTGACGACGTGATGCGATACTCATTCGATCCCCCAAATCCACAGCGCGGCGCCACCGAGGGCGACTATGGCCCCCGAGGCATACAAGATGTTGGCGACCAGGGCCTGTTGGTCGCGGGTGCTCTCGAGGGCCACGGCGTCGACCTGGGTGGTGTCGGGCTTGTTGGCGGCCCCGTCGTTGTTGATGGCCAGCACCCCAAAGGCACCGCCGACGGCGGCGGCGGCCAGACCCAGGCCAACGCCGGTCACGCCCACCAGGGAGAGCCCGCTCATGGCGGGCGGTGGGGGGACGACGGCGGCGGTGTCGGAGCGCAGGTTTCTCATCTGCATCACCAACAGGCGCACGGGCTTGGCGTCGATGGTCGCCAGGGTCGGCGTCACCAGCAGGCGGATGGCGTCGTCGATGCCGTCGGCGACGGCGGTGAGGGTGGGGCCCCGGACGATCTGGCGGGCCACGCTTTTGGCGTGGTTGGCGTCGTAGAGGTTGAGGGTGAGCAAGAGCTGATCATCGAGGGAGCCAAGCTCACCAAAGATGACCAGCCGGGCCCCCATGGCGCCGGCCACCTCGGCCAGACACGCCGTGCTGTCGGTGCAGCCCAACAACTGCTTCTCGGACTCCAGCGCCACGAGGCGCTCGATGTCCCTCGTGGAGAGCACCTCGGCCCCCGCCAACTGGGAGGCGGCCACGGTGGTGACCTCCGTGAGGGTCGCTGAGACCTCCTGGGAAGACTGGGCGCCGGCGACCAGGAAACAGACGGCAAGGGCTGTAAGCATCAAGGGCACCTTGCCAGCGCGCGCCGTGCCTGCCCAGCGCCGTTCTTCGACGCCAGCCGATGAAGCAGGCACCCATGCACGACGGCGCTGTCCAGGTTTTCGCCGGGCCCATCCCCAACGGGCTACTCGACGGGGTCACCGTCGACGGTGCTGTCGGGTCGCCACGATGGCCGGGGGGATGGTCGACGGGTGCGGACCACCCGTCGCTGGACCCGGAGGGCCGCTGCTGAGCCCGGTGGCAGGGCCGCCAACAGCTCGGCCTTGGCCCGCTCGAGCTCCATGCGCAGCTTCTCGGCGCGGCCGTTGCAGCGAGCGCGGGCGACGAAGTCGGCGGCGACGGCGCCGAGGTGGTCGTCGTCGGCGGCTTCGACGGCGGCGAGGGCGGACCGCAGGCCCGCCATCAGGTCGGGCATGGTGGCTTCTTGTTCGGGACCAACGCGGCGCAACCGGAACCTGGCTGTCGCCGTCGGCGAGACCCTGGCTGTGGCCAGGAAGGCGGCGGCTTCGTCGGCGCTGTAGCGGTGGGCCATCTCCACCTCGACGCGGTGGTTGAAGGCCCGCAGCTGCACGAGCTTCTCGGCCCGCACCACCCGGGTCCGGGCGGCCGACAGCAGGGCGGCGTCGACGAGCTCCTTGTCGATGGCGAGGCGGGACGCCGCCAAGCGCAGGCGATCGGTCAGATGAAAGAGTCGGGCATCGGCGGCTTCGTCGGCGAGAGCCTCGGCGTGGCCCACGATGATGGTGATGCGATCAGACAATGGAATCATGGTGCGTCATCCCTTCGTGTCGACGTCGACGAGCACCTCGCTCGCGGTCGTCGCGCGGGGAATGATCAACCTTCATGCCAGAGCGCAGGCCGCGCTGTGATGCCCATCGTCGTCGCTGCTGCAGCGACGGGGCGTTTCAGATGAAACACACGTCACCAACGCACCACCGCAGCACCGGGCTCAGAAGCAGCCCGAGCCACCGGCGCTGACAGGTGGCGTCGTCGTCGCTGCCGTCGTCGTCGTCGTCGTCGCTGCCGTCGGCGTTGCTTCGACAGGGGCTGTGTCAACGGGGGCCGGCGGTGGCGGCGGTGGTTCGCCCTTCTTCTCGCGCAACAAGCGCTCGACCTCCTCGAGGGTGGCCTTGAAATCGGGATGGGTGCCAAAGGTCTGGCCGAGCATGATCTCGGTCTCGCACAAGGGGACCATCATGCCCTTGCGCAGCTTGAAGAACACGAGCTGGTCGGCGTGGCCGACGGCGAGGGTGCGTTCCCAGGTGGGGGCGCCGGGGTGGGTTTTGTGGCTCTTCTGCCAACGCAGCAGCATGTCCTTGTCGGGGATGCACAGGGGCGAGGCGAGGGTGAAGGGACCCTGGGGTTCGCTGCCGCCGAGCCAGCGGCGAATGGCGACGCTGCTGCGGAGGGGATTGTCGACGACGGCGATGGCGTCGGCCTCGCTGACGAGCTGGGCGATGGAGAGTTGGTCGCCAGCCTGGGCCGAGCGCACAACGAAAAACGCCAGCAGGAAACCGCCGGCGAGCAGGATTCTCTTCATGGGGACTCCGCGCGATCAACCACGAGGAGAGACGGTACCACTCCTGGCAGGCATCTTGGGGCGCAGGACATAGAACTGGTTGCCGCCGTCGTCCCAGCGCTTGTTGGCGGCGTCGTACGTCATCGACTGCAGCCAGGCCGGGCGGTCCTTCTCATAGGCGCCGTCGCTGTGGGCCCCCGTGGTCTTGAAGTCCCCCGTGGCGTGGTCGTAGGCCGTGATGACCTCGGTGTGGGCGGTGGAGACGCCGGTGCCCGGGTAGTCCATGACGAAGATGTCGCCGGGACGAATCTGGGCGGGGTCGGTGATGCGGTCGAAGTGGCGCGTGTACGTCGGCAGCTTCTCGGCGTTGACGTAGTGCTCGGAGCCATCGGTCATGGCGAAGGTGGGCATGCGCATGCCGCCGCGGGCGAGGGCGTCGCCGACGAACTGGTTGCATTTGTTGTTGTTCGCCAGCCACGACGGCCGGGACACGCCGGGGGTGCGGTTGCCCGACAGATTGATGAACGGCGACGTGGGCGCATTCGCATAGGCGTAGCCGGCGGAGTCGTTGGCGGCGCGATTGAGGGCCGCCTGCTTCACGCGCTCACCGGGGGTGACGGTGGCGCCGGCGCCGACAGCGACGGGGGTGAGGGCCCGCAGGACGTCGCCGGCAGGGCTCGTCGACGAGATGGACGACGAGCGCCCGTTGTTGTCGAAGCTGTCGATGATGCGCCAGGCATCGCCAAGGGAGGTCTGCCCCTGCACCAGGCCGTCGCCGTTGGTGTCGAGGGCCTTCAGTCGCGTCAGGGCTGCGGGGGCGAGGGCCTGGCCAGCGGCGTTCAGGTCGATGCCGGTCCGGAAGTTCTGGAGAAACTCGCTGCGGGTGATGGTCGCCATGCCGTCTGTATCGGTCAAACGGCGGATGGGTTGCTTCCCGACATGTAGGCCAGATCCCGACATCGTCCCCGGCGCCGGATCTCCGCTGCCATCTCCTTGAAATCACGAGAGAACCCCCCGCAGCCGTCGGCGCGGCTTCCGGGGTTCTGTGTGGGAGTCGGGCCTCAGGGCGCGGCGGCGGCGCTCGACAGGGCGGTGACGGCATCGGCCAGGCGCTCCATGTCGGCGCGGCTCTTGGACGTCCACGAGAAGTCCTCCGCCGAGGTGTGCTTCACGAGGACGCGGTACCACTCGCCGGACTGCTGCAACGTGATGGTGTCGACCTGGTCGAAGCGCAGCACCGCGTTGCCGATGCCGTCCTGGCAGACGTACTTGACCGTCAACATCCTGGCCGCGTCTTCAATCTCCACCACGCAGCCCTGCACGACGTTGGCGTTGATCATCGCCCGGACCTCCGCCATCGGCTCGGTGATGCGGGCGGGATTGGCGGTGTAGGGGAGGTTCTGGATCGGCGCTGCGCAGCCAACGAGGGACGCGGCAACAACGAGGGCAAAAGCGAATCGGCGCATGGTCGACGTCATGCCACGGTCATCCCATGGCTCGACGACGTGTCAATCGGCCCTCTGTCAGCGGCAGGGGGGCACGTGGTCGATGCCGCCGAAGAATTCGTCGGCCACCAGGCGCCAGGCCTGGGCGTTTTCGGGAGGCCCGCACTTGAAGGGGTGTTTGACCTTCTGGCCATGGAGCACCGCCCGCTGCTCGACGTAGTAGCGCTTGGCTGTGTCGGCCCCGTACTCGCCCACGCCGTTGTCGGGCATGAACGCGTAGTAGGTGCCGCCACGGACGACGATGCTGTCGGGGGCGTACGGCGTCAGGCAGGCCTTCTTCATGCCGCAGCGGGCGACGATGCCGTCGTAGATGCCCTTGAGGGCCGTGTGGGACCAATTGCCGTGGGCCTGGTCGTTGAGGTGAAAGACCTCGTGGAAGAACGTTTCCCGGGTGGCGTCGACGTTGCGAAACAGGGAGCCGCGCACGTTGTAGGAGACCGTCCAGTCGACGGCGAAGGCCGACGGCGTGCGGCGTTTGACGGACTCGAAGAAGCGCAGCCCCAGGGGCCGGTGGCGAAAGCGGACGGGGCCGCCGAGGCGGGCGAAGAAGTCGTCGAAGTCCAGCAGTGCCGCGCTGGCATAGCGGAGATGGACGGCGTTTTCGCCCACGGGCAGGCGGGGCACGAGGTGGAGTTGGCCGCGGTAGGCGCCGTCGAAGTCCACCTCGGGCAGCAGGCCGGCCACGGTGCCCGTGCGCTCGTAGAGGTCGAGGGCGCTGCGTTTGGCGCCGTCGTCATCGGCGTACAGCAGACCAAGCAGGGCGCGGATCCGGCAGCGGGTGGCGTCGTCGGCGTTGCTGCTGCGACAGGCTTGCTCATGGGCCAGCAAAGCCGTCAGCACAGCGGGGGCGGCGCTCTCGTCGATGAGGGCCAGCCGGGCGGCTTCACTGAAGGAGATGACCAGCGTCGGTGCTGCGGCTGGGTTGTCTGGTGTTGTCGTCGTCGCGGTGGGTGCGGCCCACGACGACGGCGCGGCGCCTGCACAGCACACCAACAGAACCGGCAACAGATGGCGAGCCATACGCGTTCGACACCCCCGCCTGCGAAAAGTTTCGTCGGCGCGCGACCTCACCCCCTGGCCCCCTCTGCCTGAAGGGAGAGGGGGAGGAATCAGTGGGCGCATCGCCTTCAGGGACGACGACGACGGCGGAGGGTGCCGGCCAAAAGGACCAGGGCCAGGGGCGCCATGGGGGCTGCGGTGCCGCTGCTCTGGCTGCAGCCGCTCGTGACGAGGGGGGCCTGCAGGGGACCGCCGACATTGGCTTCGCTCTCGGGGTCGTTGGTGCCGGTGCCGGGGTCGCCGTCGGTCTTGTCGCCGGGGACGGGCTCCTCGGGGGCGGGCTCCTCGGGGACCTCTTCGGGGGTTGGCTCGGGCGCTGGCTCGGGCTCGGGCTCGGGGATCGGCTCGGGCTCGGGGGCGGGCAGGGGCAGCAAGCCGATGGAGCACCAGGAGTCGCCGCTGGCCTCGACGTCGCAGGTGCGCTCGGCGGTCTGGTAGCCGGGGGCGCTGGCGCGGATGGTGCGGGCGCCGGTGGCCACAGCGATGGTCCACTCGGCGTTGACGCCGGCGGCCGTGGTGCCAAGGGCCGGGTCGATGACGACGACGCTGGCGCCGGCGACCCGGCGGGTCATGTCGTCGGTGCCTGCACCCGTGTCGTGAAACACGACGCCACGCAGGGTGCCCGTGGTGGGGGCCGGCGGCGGGGGCGGTGGGCTGTTGGGGCAGGTGGCCGACGGCAGCGACCGGTAGGCGCCCTGGGAAATCCAGTAGCTCGAGGGACCGCCGCAGCTGCCGCCGAAGGGGTCGTCGGAGACGTTGCTTGGGTGGCGGACTTCGAAGTGCAGGTGGGGACCGGTGGAGTTCCCCGACGAGCCGACCTTGCCGAGGACCGTGCCGCAGGTGACCCGCTGGCCGTTCTGCACCCGCAGGGAGTTGTTCTTGAGGTGACCGTAGAAGGTGCGCTTGCCGTCGGCGTGGTCGATGCGGACGTAGTTGCCAAAGCCGCCGCCGCAGCCACAGCTCCCCGAGGTGCAGCGGTCGGAGCAGCCATCCTGCACGAAGCTGACGGTGCCGTCGGCGCCGGCGACGACGTCACGGCTGCCGGCGTCCATGACGGCGAAGCCGCCGATGCCGATGTCGGTGCCGTTGTGGCCGTTGTAGGTGTGGTCACCGCAGGTGAAGTCCTGCTTGGCGCTGCCGCTGTTGTCGTCGCGGTAGGCGGTGACGTATGGGGCGCTGCCCGAGGCCGGGGCCACGATGGGGCGGGCGTAGTTCTGGGCCGCCGCCGTGGTGGCGCCGATGACGACGACAGCGACGGCGATGATGGTGCTGAAGGGCTTCGGCGACATCAGCGCACTCCCTGCATGGTCGTGGTGGTCGCCGTCGTCGGCGTGGTCGTTGGCATGATGATGGTGGGAGCGGCGGCGCCGCTGTCGACGTTGACCTGCCAGAGGACGCCGTCGATGTCGTAGACCACCACCGAGCCCTGCTGGCGGACGGGGCCCGCTGGCGGCGGCACAAACGACGACGTCAAAGCGCCCGGGCGCTGGCCCTGGTTTGTGAGCTGGCGAGGCGTGGCGGCGGGATCGGCAGCCACCACCCACAGGGAGGCGACCCCGGTGCGGCCCGAGACAAAGAGCACCCGGCCGTCGTCGAGGACGAAGGCGCTGTCGTCGGCGCCGGGGGCTGCGGCCAGGGCCCGGGGCGGTTGGCCGTCGGCGGTGAGGATCCACAGATCGGACTCGCCAGGTTCGGTCTGGCGGGCGGCGATGACGCGCTGGCTGTCGACGACGACGGGGGTGCCCACCACCTGGTCCAGCAGGGCGCGCCGGGTGGCCCCCTGCTGCACAAACAGGTGGGCGTTGTGGTCGACGACGACGACACGGTCGCCACGGTCGCCACCAGCCGGCGTGGGCCACAGGGCGGCGGCGCGGGTGTGGGGCAGGCGGGTCTCTCGGCCATCGGCAGCGCTCAAGACGACGGTGTGGGCGGGGACGTCGTCGCTGTCGACCATGGGCGTGGTGCTGCTGGTCTGCACCAGGGCGGCGCCGTCGCGTTCGTCCAACACCGTTTGGCCGCTGCAGCCGCTCGTCCAGGCGGCCAGGGCCACCGCGCCCACCAGGTCGAGGAGCAGCAGGACCACGGGGAGCGAGGGGCGACTCATGAAGGGAATGGTACGGGGATGTGGGAGGGGTCGGGCATCCGCCGAGTGGCGGACCTGGATCTGGCAGCCGTGCCCGAATTCCGGCTCCCATAGCGGCCAGGACCTCCGCCAACATCGACACGAAACGACCGCGCCCATGGGCTGGGGCCCATCCCGCGGACGAGACGCGGGGGACGAGCCCCGCCCCGGGTCCGGACAGGGCCGGCCGGCCCGGCCATCCCGGGCTGCTGATGCGTTGTGGTGGGCCCCCGGACGCGTATGGAGGCGGCGTCAACGCACCCGTCACGCAGCCGTCACCCGGCCCAAGCCTTCCGGAAGCGCCCTTGCCCCAGCAGAACCGCATCCTCGCCCCCGGCCCCACGCCCCGGACCTTCATCGCCCCCAGCGGGGAGCGCCTGACGCCGCCCCCGGGCTGGAGCCTGTTGGCCCCCGGTGACGCTGCCTTGACGCGTCGGGTCAAAGCCATGGGCCCCACCTGGACCGTGCAGGAGAAGAAGGGCCGCAAGCTGTTCTCGCGGGGCGTGTGGGCCCCCGCGGCGTGGATTGAGTCCGTTCGCGCCGACCTCGTCGTCGAGCGTGCCGACCCCGCCCACGCCCGTCGCAAGGTGCAAGACGCCGTGCGCCGCGAGCGGGTGCAGGTGGCCTATGAGCTGTCCTTCGAGGAGAGCGTCCACACCTTCCTCGCCTTCGACGCCCGCTACGACGACATCGCCACCCGGGTGGCCCGGCTGGTGGCCAACCACGCCACCCCCGTCGGCAGCGGCACCGTGGCCCGCACCAAACGCATCCCCATCGAGGAGCGCGCCGAGGCCGCCGTCATCGCCTGGATGCGCCACCAGACCACGGCCTACGACGGCATGGAGATCCCCCGCGTCAAAGGCATGCGCCGCGAGGTGCGGCGCATGCTCGCCGACCGTTCCCGCCGGCTCCTCGACCACTACCGCCGGGGCATCGTCGTCGACGCCGCCACCTGTCCCCTGCAACGGGCCTTGCGCGTGTTGAGTCCAACGACGCCAGCGACGACGCCACCGACGACGCCAGCGACGACGACAGCGACGACGACAGCGACGACGACAGCCGGGGCCTGAGCCCTCAGGGCTTCGAGGAAGGCGTCGTCGTCGGCGGCGTGTAGGGCGCCAGCGGTTTCTTCGCCAACACCGTCATCCAGGCGTGGAGGGCGTCGGTCTCGTCGCGACTGACATCGGGTTGGGGCGGCATGGCCAGGCCGAGTTGGGCCGCCTCGATCTTGTGGGCCCGCACATGGGTGTAGAGGCCATCGGGGGTCCGCCACGTCGACAACGGCAGCGGATTGACGAAGTCCCAGCCGAAGCTGGCTCCTGCACCACGCACACCGTGGCAGGTCTGACAGCGGGCCCGCCAGACATCGCGACCGGTGCTGGTCTCGTCAGAGACCTGAAAGACCTGCTGCCACGAGGCGTCGTGGATCAGTTCAACCTCCACGAGGCTGTCGAGGAAGCCCCACGGCGAGAAGCCCCGACCCCGGGGTGGCTCGGCGGGTGCGGCGACGAAGACCCGGTTGCCGGTAAACACCAGCGATCTGGGTGACCGCCACGAGCCCTGCCCGAGGGGGACGTTGTCGAAGTCCGTCGTGAACGGGGCCTGGTCGCTGTGTTTCAGCCGACGGGCCACAAACACATCGAGCATCGGCAGCCGGTCAAACGGCACCACCACCTCGGTGCCGTTTCGGAAGCGCAAGCGGGCGGCATCGACGACGGAATCTTTCGGGGCCTTGTCGATGAGGGTCTGCAGGGAAACCCCCTGCACCGTCAGGGTCTTGCCCGTGTGGTCAAGGACCGTGCGGGTCTCGGACGGCACGGTGTCGAGGTTGACGACGACGCTGGCGGCATGGTTTGGCCGATGGGCCGGACCGACGCCGCGACGGCTCAGGGTGACCCGTCGCTCGGGCTCGGCGGGCGTCGGTGTCGACGTCGACGACGCGGCTGGGGAAGTCGGTGCGGTCCCGGTCTGGGCCCGGGCCCCCGGCACGCGTGTGGTCACGGCGACGGCAGCGACAAGGGCGAGGGCAGCAGGGCGAAGCAGCGAAGGAGCACAGCGCATGGCGTCCATCTAGTGCCGACGGCGGGCAGTCTGTAGGGGGTTTGGCCTGGTCTTTTCGCCCATGCCCGCAACCCGCCGGGCGGCATGGCCCGGTGCGGGGCCATCCTCGACGAGAAACGCCGCGGACGACGCCTGACCGGACGAAACACGCCGCCGACACGGCGTGCCAGTTCGCCCGCGGCCATCGAGGCCATCGATGCCACCGCTCGGTGCTCTGACGACCGGCGGCACGGCTGCAGTATCGTCACCCATGGTGATGCTTTCCCTCCTCGTGGCCCTGGCGACGGCGGCCGCCGACCCCCCAATCGCCGGTGGGGCCGTCGGCCCGGCGACGACGGTTGATCCTGTCGACCCGGTTGGCCCGGCCACCGTTGACCCCGTTGAACCCGGTGAACCCGTTGAACCCGTTGAACCCGTTGACCCCGGGATCGATGGTGCGGCGCTGGCCGCTGTGCTCACCCTGCAAGAAGCCCTCGCTGGCCGTGCCGACGGTGTCGTCGACGAAGGCGCCATTGCCGCCGCCACCATCACCGCCGGCGCCACCGGCGATGCCCGCTTGATTCCGTTGCTGCTGGGCTTGTCCCGACGACCGGGGCGGGCCCGACAGGCGGCCCTGTCGACACTGCGGGCATTCCTCGACGACGAACGGGTACGGGCCCGTTTGCAGGAGGCCGTCGCCGCCGACGCCCCCGCCGAAGACCTCGTCACTGCCCTGCCGTTGTTGTTGGAGGCCGCCGTGCGCGCTGGCCGACCGACCCCCATGCCGTGCCCCGCAGGCTTTGTGTGTCCCCCCGATGACGTCGTGCTGCGGGCCTACGTGGCCTACACCGACAGTGCCGCCAGTGCCGCTCCCGGTGTGGTCGATGTGTCGGCCCTGTCGGCCCTGGGCGCCCTGGCGGACCCCCGATTGGTGCCCCTCTTTGTGCGCTTGAGCACCGGCGTGGCGGGGCCTGCCCGCGACGTCGCCATCGATGCCCTCGTCACCATTGCCGTCATCGCTCCCGAAGCGCGAGCCCGTCAGCGCCTGCTGCACGGCCTCGCTGTCAGCGACGCTGAAGGGCTGCGGGTCTTGCCCGGCGTGCGGTCGTTGGCCCGCACCGACGTCGAGGCCACCGAGGCGCTGCTGGCCGCTCGACGACAGTTCAAGGATGAAGGCCCCTACCGCTCAGCCCTCGAGGCCGTGTTGGTCGATCGCGACAACGCCGCCCTCGAGGCCCTGTTGCTGGCCGAGAAGAACGCCCCTCGTCCCTTCGACACCACCAACCGCTGGGTGTTGACCCTGGGCGCAGGCCTCGCTGGTGCCGTCGGCGGCAGCACGGCGTCGGCAGTGGCGGCAGACCAGGTGAGCCCCGGCAGCGGCGGCTTCTACCAATGGTGGGGGGGCCTTGCGGGCGGCTTGTCGGCGGGAGCCCTCACCTGGTTCGCCCTCGGTGACCAGCAGGTGGCGGCGCCGGGCGTGGCCCTCGGCCTCTCGGGTGGCGTCCTTGGCGCATTCGCCGGCGGCATGGTGCCGACGGCCTTCCGCGTCGACCAAAGCACCGAGCATCGCCACGGCATCTACGGCGCTGCTGGCGGCGCCCTGCTGGGACTGGCGGCGGCGACGGCGGCGGGCTTGTGGGCAAAACCCACGGAACTCGACGTCGGCGAATTCGACCTGACCGTCGTCGCCGTCAACGCCGCCGTCGCTGGCGCGCTGTTGTCGTTTGGGACGGGTGATGATCCAGCTCCCCTCGCCGGCGCCATGCTGGGCAGCGCCATCGTCAGTGCCGGCATCGGCGGGCTGTCGGCCTGGCAGCTCGAGCTCCAGCAGGACGCCCAGATCCACGCCGGTGTGGCCGGGGCCATCGGCGGCATCGCTGGCCTCTTCGCTGGTGGCGCCCACGCCGCAGGCCGCCCCGGTGGTGATGCCCAGCAGGTCGTCGGCGGTGGGCTCCTCGGCGTCACCGCTGGCCTCGTCGTCGGCGGGACCCTGGGGACCTTCTCCCTCGCGCCCACCTCGGGAGGCCTCGTGTACGAGAGCTGGGCCAGCGTCGTCGGCGGCATGGTGGGCGCCGGCGCTGGCCTCGCCCTCGTTGACGCATCGAACACCACGGGCGCGACCCTGCCCCTGGCATTGACCGCCGCCGGCATGGTGGCGGGTGCGGCGACGACGACGTTTCTGCCCGCGGGCCTGCCCCAGGAGCCCACCGACCTGATGCTGCAGCCCCTCTTTGTGGGCCTCGCCCTCTGGCATGCGGGGGTATCCGCCGCCGGCGTTGGCTTGTCTGGCAACGAGGTCGCCGCCACCTTCTTGTTGGCGCCGGCGTTGACGAGTGCCGGCATCGTGGCGGCATCGCCGTTTGTCAGTGCGTCGTACGGCGACGTGGCCCTCATGACGTCGACGATGGCCTGGGGCGCCTGGTTGTCGACGACGGGCATTGCCAGCGCCGACGCCCATGGTGCCGCGGTGCCGCCCTGGGTGTGGATCCTCGGCACGGCCCTGGCGATGGACGCCGGCGCCGGCGTGGGGGCAGGCCTCGCCATCAGCGGCATCGAGCACATCGGCTGGCGGACCGCCTACGTCACCGCCGTCAGCGCCAGCACCACCCTCGTGTTGTCGCTGCCTGGCAGCTTGTTGGCGGCGGGCAGCAGCGGCACGGTGGCAGTCTCGGACGTGCTCCTTGGGTCGTCGGTGCTCGGCCTCGGCATCGGCCTGCTCACCATGCCCCTCATCGATTTCAGCGTCGCCCCCGATGTGGGCCTCGGTGGTGGTCGTCGGGAGGTCGTCGCCGACGCCGGCGTCCACGTGACGCCCACGGTGTGGGGCCTGCCGCCCTTGCCGGGCCAGACGTCCATGCCCCTCATCGCGGGCGCCGTGGTGCGCTGGTGATGGGCATGGCCATGACTGAACCTGACGACCGCGGTGGCGCGTGTCATCCTCACGCCATGCGTCCCCTGCTCCTCGTGGTCCTCTCCCTCGTCGCCAGCGCCTGCTCTTTGCTGGCCGGCCAGACACCGCCCGCAGGTGAGGGCGAAGGCGAGGGAGAAGGCGAAGGAGAAGGAGAGGGCGAAGGAGAGGGCGAAGGAGAAGGAGAAGGAGAAGGAGAAGGAGAAGGCGAAGGAGAGGGCGAAGGAGAGGGCGAAGGAGAAGGCGAAGGCGAAGGCGAAGGCGAGCCCTGTGCCCCCGTCGTCGAGGACGGTTGCGATCCCCTCGGGGCACCGTTTGGCGGCGGCGACGGCAGCGATGGTTCTCCCCACCTGCTGTGCAGCACGGCGCAGTTCGAGGCACTCCGCACGGCGCCCTCGCTGCAGTTTCGTCTGGCGGCCGATGTCTGTCTGGGAGGCGCCAACCGTGGGCCGTTCACCGAAACCTTCACCGGCGCCCTCGACGGTGCCGGGCACACCCTGTGGGACCTGACCATGCAAAGCGGCGCATCGACCGCGCTGTTCTTATCGGTCAACGGCGGCACCATCGCCCATCTTCGGCTGCGTCGCGTGCAGGTGCGTGGGGGCATCAACACCGCCGCCCTCGTCGCCAACGCCCAGGATGCCCGCATCGACGACGTGCACGTTGCGGGATCGGTGACCGGTACCGACGGCTCTGTGGGCGGTGTGGTGGCGACAATGCGTGGCAGCAGCGCCCTTCGTCGCACCTCGTTTCGCGGCACCGTCGCCAACGAAGCGCCATTGCCGGTCTTGAACGATCGCCTCTTTGTCGGCGGACTCGTGGGCATCGCCGGTGGTGGCACGACCATGTCGCAGGTCCTGTTTGTCGGCACCGTCACGAGCACCCGTTCCAAGGCGGGAGGCATCGTCGGCGATGGCAGTGGAACAGTGGACCAGGCCGTGGCCCGGGGAGCCTTGGTCGGCCTCGACAATACCAACCGCTTCGGCGGCATCGCTGGCGTCGCGATCATCGGTTCGACGTGGAGCAACGTCATGTTTGTGGGCCGCATCGAGGCCCGGGCCCGCCTCGGCGGACTGATGGGAGAAGTGTCCGGGACCTCCCAGCGGCTCGGCATCAGCACCTCGCTGGTGGCGGCCGACATTGTCGCAGGCGAGCCTGAGGTCGATGCCCTCGTGGCCTTCAACGCCGGCATCGTCACTCCCTCCGTGGTGGTCTATGCCTCGGACCGGGTGCTGACGGTCGGCGGCATCAGGCCCATGGTCGACACGACGGTGAACGGCTCCGTGGGCTTCACGACGGCAGCGCTCAGCACGCCGGCTACGCTGGGTCTCGAGGACTTCAACAAAGACCTCTGGACCCACATCGAGGGTTCCCTGCCAGCCCTCGTCTTTGAGGCCGAGCTCCCCGTGCTCACCGACTGAAAGCCCTCAGCGTGGCCTCACGCCCGTCGCCGGCGGCGGGCCAGCACCAGCAGCACACCGGCACCAAGACCAACAAACGACGGGCCCTGCCCGCAGCCGGCTGCCACGTCGTTGTCGTCGTTGTCGTCGGTGCCTTCGCCTTCTCCCTCGCCCTCGCCTTCGCCTTCGCCTTCGCCTTCGCCTTCGCCTTCGCCTTCGCCCTCGCCCTCGCCTTCGCCTTCGCCTTCGCCTTCGCCCTCAGCGGGGAGGCTGCCCGTGCCGTAGATGGACTGCAGGCCCGCGATGTCATCGGGCTGCAGGTGTCGCCGTTCGTCGCCGGTGCCGCTCTCGGTGGTGGCGAACATGATGGCGCCATCGACGTCGGAGTGGTTCAAGCCCAGGCAATGGCCGAGCTCGTGGATGAAGGTGTGCTCGAGGTCGTTTTCGCCATCGGCGGCCCCGGTGGCGTTGGCGGTCCAGTCGATGGTGCCGCGCAGGTTGCGCAGGTACATGCGGATGTCGCAGTCGACGATGTTGCCGGACACGGTGGTGGTGCGGGCGACGGCGAGGGCGCTGCTCAACGTCGTGCTGCCCCGGTGGGTGATGTTGTGGTCGTCGTTGCCGCCGCCGAAGTCGTTGCTGTCGGCAACACCGCCGAAGCCCAGCCTTACCGGGGCGCCGCCTTCACGGCCCCAGACGGCGAGCGCTGCACGGAAGCGGTCTTGCACAAGGGGCGCGTCGACGATGCCGTCAAAGCCCGGCAGGTGCAGGGAGAACAGTTCGTCGACGGGAGCGTCGCTGCCCCAACCGGTTCCATCGGTGTCAAACAGCGGCCGGACCCCGGTGGACGGTTGGTGGGGTGTCGCGAGGGGGGTGTCGTCCAGCAGACTGCGGGCCACGACACTGACGACGGCATCGACGGCCGCCTCGCTGTCGCGGTCGCCGCCGATCACGACAGCGCCGTGGGGGCCGCCGACGATGACGAAGCCGCTGCCGTCGCTGCCGGCGCTGCTGCCGTCGTCCCGGGCCAAAAAGAGCACCAGGGTGCTGCCCACGGTCAGCACCGGCTCGTCTTCGACAGCGACCACAATCTCCCCCTGCCGTCCGCCAGCGGTGGAGACCCTGACGACCGCGGCATCCAGCCGGCCAGCGATGACCTCGCGGACCACGACGGTGTGAACACTGTGGAGGTCGAGGGCCCCGTCCACATCGACCACGATGGTGTCAGCGACGTCGGCGACGATCACGACGTCGGCGGCGCCAGCGAGGTCCGCCCGCGACACCGGGCCGACCAGGGCGTGGGCGTTGACGGCACCCACCAGGGCGACGGCCCCAATGAGGGCGGCGACGGTCGGAGCGCGAAGAGGGGCGCGGAGAGGGGCGCGAAGAGGGGCCATGGAGTGTGGTCCTGTGGTCAACGGCGTGACGCGGTGCGACGAAGAACGAGCCCCGCCGATGCTACGTGGGCGAGAACGCCCGTGCATCCACCGACAAGGGACTGTCGTAGTCTGGTTCATGCCCAATCTGCGCCTGCGAAAGAAAGAGCAGCTGTCGTCGTTCCGCAAGATTGCCATTGGCACCTGGCGAACCGCCTATGACCCCTCGGTGTACGGCACCCTGAAGCTGCGCGCCGACCACATCGTGCAGTACGTCGAGGAGTTTCGGCGACGAACGGGCAAGCACCTGACGTTGAGCCATGTGATGGCCAAGGCCGTGGCCATCACCCTGGCCGAGATGCCCGACGCCAACGCCATCCTGCGCTGGAACCGCATCTATCTGCGGGAAGACATCGGCGTGTTCTTCCAGGTGGCGATGGAGGATGCCCAGACCGGCGAGATCGACCTGAGCGGGGCCACGGTCTTTGAGGCCCACACCAAGTCCCTGGAGCAGATCGTCGACGAGTTCCAGGCCAAGGTCGACAAGGTGAAGGCCGGCAAGGACAAAGAACTCGAGGGGACCCGCAGCACCTTCAAGAGCATCCCCTACTTCCTGCTCAACACCGTCACCACCGTGCTCGGCATCCTGCTTTACACGTTCAACCTCGATCTCCGTTTCGCCGGCGTGCCCCGTGATGCGTTTGGCTCGGCGATGGTCACCAACATCGGCTCCCTCGGACTTGAAGAAGGCTACGTCCCGCTCGTGCCCTATTCGCGGGTGCCCCTGTTGTTGGCCGTCGGTGCCATCCAGCGGGAAGCCATCGTCGACGGCGACGCCATCGTCCCCGGCCAGGTGCTGCGGGTCTTCGCCACCTTCGATCACCGTGTCCTCGACGGCATGCACGCCGCCAAAATGGCCAAGACCCTCAAGCGCCTCTTTGATGATCCCGTCGCGGGCTTTGGCCCCTTGCCAGACAACAAGACCCTGGGGGCCTGAGGGCGTCCCGCAGTGCATGCTCATACTGAGCAGTTCAAGTGTTCACTGTGAACACCGATTGTGACGACACCCAGCGACGTCGCACTCCAAAGCAGTGTGCAGCGGGCACACGATCTGCACAGCCAGGGGCATGAGCCAGCCCACCATCACCGGTTCCCACATCATCGACCCCTTCACGCCCGACCCGCGCCTGCTGGTGCGGTGGTTCGTGCAGTACAACCCGATGTTCACCGCCAGCGCCCTGTGTGTGCTCGGTGGTGTGCTGCTGTTGTCGCGGGGCCTTCACGGTGCCGGCGGCGGCAGTGACGGCGGCGCCGTCGCCCTCGGCCTCACCGCCATTGTCGAGCTGTACCAGTGGCTGTTGATCGGCACGGCGGCGCTCTTGTATCGCCGTCTCCACGAGCACCGTCCGGGCGTGATCCTCGGCCTGATTGCCCTCGTCTTTCTGTGCGACCCCACCCTGCAACTGAGCGCCCTGGCGTCGTCGGGACACCTCGCGGTGACCGTGCTGTGGGTGGGCGGCGTTGCCCTGAAGTTGCACGCCCTGCAGTGGGCGTTCTGCCTGCGACTCTCCACGTCGGCGCGCCTGCTGCCGGTGCTCGGCGCGCTGCTGGTGGCGGCCTTGCCCCACGCCCGCTTGATGGATGACTTCGCCGACGCTGTCCCCGTGGTCCTCGCCATCGGTGTCTTCATCCTGGGTGCCCTGGCCGCCGCGCTCCCGCCCCGGGTGACCTCCGTGCGCACCCTCGGCGAGCTTGGTTTGCAGATGTTCCCCCGGCTCTTGAAGGCCAGCGTCGCCATCTTCGTTGTCGGCGCCCTCTATCAAGGGGCCAATGCCGTCTTCGCCGTCGGCCCCCAGGCCCTGCTCGCCACTGCCGGCGCCCTGGCCCTCACAGTGGCCATGCAGCTTCGTCGCGAGCATGAGGCCTGGTTGTGGTCGGCTCTCGTGGTGGGCGCCATCTGCATGGCGAGCGCCCACCTCGCCACCACCGTCGGCTTCCCCATGGCGGCGGTGGCCCTGATGCTCGCGTCGCGCCACCACGCCCCCCGGGTGATGACCGCCGGACTGCTGGCCGCGGCCGTCCCGAGCCTGTTGGTCCTGCGACGGGATCTGTCGCAGGGCGCTGGCTTCGGGCACGCAGCCGACGTCGCCATCGTCGTCGTTGTCACTGTGGCCATGGTCTGGCTGCTGTGGCAGCGGCGGGCACCCTCGGCGCTCCTTGCCCTGGCCATCGTCCACCAGCGCACGGTCACCACCATCGTGGTGCCAGCCCTTGCGGCCCAGGGTTCAGGAACCTGGGGCATCGTCCTCGTCGGCGCCGGCTTTGCCCTGCTGCCCCTCGGGGTGGTGGCCCACCGCCGCCTCAGCCAGCTGTTGCAAGCCGAGGATGAGGCGCGTGCCGCCGACGACAGCACCGACAGCATCACCCTGGCGAGCTTGTCGGGTCTGTCGACCCCGGCCACATCGGTTTCGCCCGGGGTCTGAGGTGGCCGGGAACGGTCGTCAGACCACCTCGTCGGTGGCGACGATGCCCTCCCAGCGTTCCAGCTTTCGATAGAGGGTCCGGCGGTCGAGGCCGAGCATCTCGGCGGCAACGGTCTTGTTGCCGTCGAGCTGCTTCAGGACCCGCACAATGTAGCGATGCTCCACTTCGTCCATCGGCAGGATTTCCATGGCGCCGACACCGGGCACGGCAGACTCGCTGGTCCGGTAGTTCCGGATCTTCTCTGGCAAGTCGTCGACGGTGAGTTCATCGAAGCGTGTGAAGGCCACCGCGCGCTCGATGCAGTTCTGCAGCTCGCGAACGTTGCCGGGCCACGTGTAGCCCACCAGCTTCTCGGCCACCGGAGCCGAAATGCTCACGACCTTCTTGCCGCTCTTGGCCGACATGGTCTTCACGAAGTGCTGGGCCAGAAAGAGGACGTCGTTGCCCCGCACCCGCAGGGGGGGAACGTCAATGCGGACCACATTGATGCGATAAAACAGGTCTTCGCGGAAGCGTCGCTCGGCAATCTCCACCTCGAGGTCCCGGTTCGTGGCGGTAATGATACGCGCCTCGAACGGAATCTCTTTGTCGCCACCCACCGGGCGCACCGAGCGTTCCTGCAGGGCCCGCAGGAGCTTGGGCTGCATGCCGATGGGCATCTCGCCGATTTCGTCGAGAAACAGCGTGCCGCCGTTGGCCTTCAGAAACAAACCCTGGCGGGCCGTGCGGGCATCGGTAAAGGCACCCTTCACGTGGCCAAAGAGTTCGGTCTCGAGGAGGGATTCCGGCATGGCCGCGCAATTGATGGCCACGAACGGACCCGCCGCATAGCGACTCCGCCGATGCACGGCCTGGGCGACGAGCTCCTTGCCCGTGCCGCTGGCCCCCGTGATGAGCAGGGTGGCGTCGGAGTCCGAGACGCGGTCAATCAGGTCGGTCACCCGGTTCATGGCCGGGCTGGTGCCGATCATGAGGTCGGTGCCCCGGACTGTCGAGATTTCCTGGCGCAGCCGTTTGACCTCTTCACGAAGGGTCCGGTGCTGCACCGCCCGCACCAGGGCCAGGCGCAGCACGTCGACATCGAACGGTTTGGTGATGAAGTCATAGGCTCCGACGCGCATGGCGGCGACGGCGGACTCCATGGTGCCAAACGCGGTGATGACCACCACCGGCACATCGGGGCGATTGGCCGCGACGCGCTCGCACAGGGCGATGCCGTCCATCCCCTCCATATGCAGGTCGGTGACGACGACATCGAAATCTTGCTCGTCGAGGACCTTGAGGGCCTCGGCAGCCGACGTCTTCCACTCGACCGTGAATCCGCGCAAGGTCATCGCCTTGGCCAGCGTCTCGGCCATGCTTCGGTCGTCTTCCACGATCAGAATGTGTCCGCTCATGTCTCTCCTGCGCACCATGTGGAGCGGTTGTCGTCGTCACTGGCAGGCGGGCAACTGGCCGCCGTCGCGAAGCTTCATCGACGACGACAGCATGGTGCCGTCAGCCGCAAAGAACAATGCAAATCGAGATTTCCGGAAACCGTGTGGCGGGGCGGGACTCACAGGATACTTCGAACAAGCCTCCATGAATCCCGCACGAGCCCGGGCAATCCGTCAGAAATAGAAGCGAGCGCCGATGCCGCCTTGCCCAAAGCCACCGATGCCGGGGAACAAAACCACTGATGGCACCACCTCGGCAAAGAGTTCGATGTGCAATTCGTTGAACGCGAGACTCACGCCCAGGGGCACGCGCACGCCGAGGGAGACGGGCTGCCGCGTATAGTAGGGGGCGTAGTATCCGAGGTGGGCGCCCTCGTAGCCAATCGACGCCCAGCCGCCGATGCCGACGTAGGCACTGAAGCTGCCGCTGTCGAAGTGCGACACGATGGGATGCCACAGGTGATCGACATGCAGTGAGAGGGAGGCGTCGTACCAGATGCCGCCACCAACGCCGACGACGATGCCGGTGTGGTCTCCGGTCATGAACTTGGCGCCGATGCTGGTCGGCGCGCCCAGCTCGAAACCGAAGCCAATGGAGCGGCCTGCAGGGGCGACGCTGCCGCCACCGGCAGCAGCGGCGGGAACGGAGAGGCCAACGGCGAATGCGAGAGCGAGCAAGGCGATGGGGTTCTGCATGCAGGGGTCACAGCAGATTGCGTGCCGACACCGACCCAAGCCCGGATGCGGCGGCGAAGGCGTCGCCGTGGATGAGCCTTGGCCAAGGTCGACCTGGTCGCCCCAGTCCTGCAAAATTGTCACAGCGCGCCCACTGCGCTCACGGCTCCGTCTGACGCGGTTCACGCGGACACCGGGCCGGTGCTGCGCACGCTGGACCACGCCGCTCGCGTCGTTGTCGCCACGCTGGCGGGAGCCTTCCACCGACATTGAAGCCGCGACCGACCGGGCTCGCGGCACGGTCGCTGCATCGCGTCCTCTCGCACACGCCGGTTCAACCGGCTTCCCTGGAGACGTAATGAGAACAGCATTCCTGCTTCCCCTGGCGCCACTCGCCCTGTCATGGGGGGCGCGCGCTGAAGAGCCTGTCCTCGTGACGACCGACCCACCGCCGATTGTTGAATCGTCAGGCCTCGACGTGAGCTTCAAGCTGGAGCCCGGTCTGGCGATTCCCCTCACTGCACCACAGTCGGAAGTCTTCGGACTTGGTGTCGGGCAGTCCTTCAAGGCGCTCTTTGGAATCACCTCGTGGCTCGACATTGGTCCCACGGCCTCGTTTCTGCTGTTGTCGGCCCAGGAGGCCGGTGCGGAGTCTGGTGTCGCCTGGGGATTTGGTGGTGGCCTGCGACTCAAAACCCCCCACACGTCGGAGACCTTCTGGGGCATCTCTTCGTGGATTGACGCCGACGCGCTGTACATCCGCACGGGTGAACTCGACCGGCCTGGCTTCTCCGTCGGCATCGGTGCCTCCGTTCCCATTGGCGAAGACCGCACCTTCTGGGTTGGTCCTTTTGCCCGCTACGAGCACGTCATCCAGATCGACCGCGACGGCTTCGACAACCACGACGCGAAGGTGTTGCTGGTGGGTCTCACGTTTGAGGTTGGCACCGGTGTCGAGCGCGAACGCCCGGCCGCCGAAGTCCGCATCGTCGAGAAGGAAGTCATCAAAGAGGTCGACGTGGCCTCCTGCCCCGATGCCGACGGCGATTCAATTCCCGACAGCATCGACCATTGCCCGGACGTGAAGGGAAGCATGGAGCAGTCCGGCTGCCCCAAGTACGAGAAGATCGTCGTCAAGCGCGACAAGCTTGAGCTCAAGGAAAAGCTCTTCTTCGAGTGGGATGAGGCCAGGCTTGAAGCAGCGTCGTTCCCCGTGCTCGATGAGGTCGTCACGGCCCTGAAGGAGAACAAGAGCTTCAAGGTGCAGGTCGAAGGCCATACGGATTCAACAGGTCCGGAAGACCATAACCAGTCCCTGTCTGAGCGCCGCGCCGCTGCCGTCCTCGAATACCTCGTGAGCCACGGCGTCGCCCAAACGCGCCTGGTGTCCAAGGGCTTTGCGTCGACGGTTCCGCTGGAGCCCAACGCGACCGCCGCGGGCCGCGAGCAGAATCGCCGTGTCGAGTTCGTCGTCAGCTTCATCATCATCCCCAGCGAGAGTGCCAAATGAACCGTTTCTCCTTGTTGATTGCATCCGCGCTCCTGGCCGTCGTCGGCTGCGGTCGCCAGATTGTCGAGTTCGAGATCGACGCCGGCGAAGGCGAAGGCGAAGGCGAAGGCGAAGGCGAAGGTGAAGGCGAAGGTGAAGGCGAAGGTGAAGGTGAAGGCGAAGGCGAAGGTGAGGGCGAAGGCGAAGGCGAAGGTGAAGGCGAAGGTGAAGGTGAAGGCGAAGGTGAAGGTTGAGCGTGCGCACGAAGTCTGAGGGGCTGTCGCGCTATTTGTTTGCGGGGCGCGCTGCGTCATCTGGGTCGCCCTCACTGTCGGCAGTATGGACGTGGATTTTGGAGGCATGACCTGGGGGCAAA
>Ga0247834_1002953_pt1 | contig 24157 bp, 19 predicted proteins | sample LaCruzMarch2015__8_FD_187118 | JGI IMG/M metagenome (GOLD analysis project Ga0247834, IMG submission 187118) | Freshwater microbial communities from meromictic Lake La Cruz, Castile-La Mancha, Spain - LaCruzMarch2015_12m | ecosystem: Environmental > Aquatic > Freshwater > Lake | place: Spain...
GAAAAGACCGCCGACATCATCCTGCCCCGTCCCGTGGCCACCCACGACGCCGGCAGTGACGACGCCTCCCACATTTCGACGGACGAGGGCGCCACCGTCGAGGGCGCCCCCCTCGAGGACCAACGCACGGATCAAGGTCCGCCACCGCCGAACCCCGGCGACGTGTTGACCGCCGACGACGGCACCCTGGTGCGCCTCGAAGACTCCCTCGGTGAACAGGGGGGCATGGTCTTTTTCAAGGCCCGTTTGTCCAAGGATGGCGTCGACGTCGCCCAGCCCTTCACGGCAGTCTGGATGTCCCAGGCCCCGGCGGAGCCCCCCTGGTCCCACCTGCCCGACACAAGGCTGGTGCGGCCGCGCTGCCGCGTCACCCTGGAGCGCGCCGCCGTCCGGGTATTTGAACGGCCCAAGGGCAACACCGTCGTCGACTACCTCGCCGACGATGACAAGCTGTTGCCGGCCATGGCCACCATCGAGCTGGGCCTTGAGTTGGCCGAGCTCCTCGAGAGTCTGCACGGCGCCGGCTGCTGCATTTACGACCTCGACCCCAGCCAGATCGTCATCGAGAAGGGTGGCCGGGTCCGCCTCTACGCCGTCAGCGGCATCTATCCCCAGGGCACCTTGCCCAACGGGCCCCTCGGGGTCTTCTGCGCCCCCGAGGTGCGGCGGCGGATGGGGTATCGCGTCAGCGCCGCTGCCGACGTCTACGCCGTCAGCCTGTTGCTCTACGCCCTGCTGGCCCGCCGGGCGCCCCTCGACGTCGACACCGACCCCGCCTACCTCGTCACGCCCCGGGTGTTCCGGCCCGAGTGTCCCCTCGGGGTGTGGCCGGCCCTGCGGCCGTGTCTCGACGGCAATCCCCTGCGCCGCATCGGCCATGCCCGGGGTCTTCGTCAGCAGTTGGAGTTGGCCCGCTCGCGGCTCATCGCCGAGACCCGCGCCACCGAGGAGCAGGTGCCGGTGGTCCTTGAGGGTTGGGCCGAGCAGCACGCGGGCCTCGCCAAGGCCCGTCGGGGCAGTGGCCAACAAGATCGAGCCCTGAGCGTCACCGACGAAACCGGCCGCACGGGCCTCTACGTCATCGCTGACGGCGTCTCCCGCTCCAAGTTCGGCGATGGCGCCTTCGCTGCCGAACAGGTCGAAGTCGCCGCCCTGCAGCGCTGGTCGGGCCTCGAGAAGGCCGGGCCCCAGGCCCTCGCCCTCGAGCACCCCCAACGGGCCGACATCCTCAAGCAGATTTCGCGATCGGCGGGCAAGCGCATCGCGGCGGAGATCAACGCCCGCTACGCGCCCATCCCCAACGAGCCAAACCAGGTCATGAGCGCGACCCTGGTGGCGGCCTTCGTCGTCAACGGCGACGCCACCCTGGGCAACCTCGGCGACAGCCGGGCCTATTTGATTCGCGACAAGACCATCGAGCAAATCAGCATCGACCATGATCGCTGTACCGACGCCCTGCGGCTGGGGCTCAGCTTCCGCGAGTCCGCGCACATCCAAATGGGCACGGCCCTGACCCGCGTCGTCGGCCGGGTCATCATCGAGGACGGCGGCACCTGCCGCCCGGACCCCTTTGAGCCCGAGCTCTTTCGTCTGCGGCTGCTGCCGGGGGACCGGCTGTTGCTCTGTTCTGACGGCGTCGCCGACTTTGCCGCTGGCGCCGGCGCCCCGCCCATCGAGCAGGACCAGCGCATGCTGCAATGCGTCCTCGAGTACGAGGACCCCGCCCGCGCCGCCTTTGAGTTGGTGGTGCTCGCCAACCGGGTCGGCGGCTACGACAACATCTCCTGCGTCGTGCTGGCGGTTCATCCGGGCTGACCGGAGGCCGATCGGCACCGCTTATCGGCTGGGCTTATCGGCTGGGCCAGGGTCGCGTTGACGTGCTAAGCCAGCTTCCGTGGACGACGCAAAAAACGCTTTCCGGGCCGGTCTGGTCATCGTCGTCGGCATTGCCATCGGCATCTTCTTCTTCGCCTCGGCGAAAAAGACGTCCCTCGATGCCAGCAACAGCGTCGGCTACTTCGCCTACCTGACCGATGCTTCGGGCGTGAACGCCAAGAGCTTGATCACCGTCGCCGGGCTGCAGGTGGGCGAAATCAGCGACATCAGTCTTGTGCCCGTGACCGTCTCGGAGTTGGTCGTCGACTTTGACAGCCGCCTGCAGCTGGTTTTCGACAAGCAAGCCGCCGTCGTCGTCGACAAGAACGACGAATTCGACGCCATCGTCGCCGGACTCATCGCCAAGGCCGGCGTAAAAACCCTCGAAGAAGCCCGGACCCTCAAGGCCGAACCCGTCCGGGTGGCCAAGGTTTCCATGCGGGTGACCGGCACCGTCCAGGTCGCCAAGGACACCTGGCTCCGCAAGGAATCCCTTGGCGTGCTCGGGGCCAAGGCCCTGTTCCTGGAACTTGGTCGGTCACCCTCGATGCTTGGCGAAGGGGGCCGCATCGTCAACGTGCGCAGCATGACGGGGACCGACGCCCTCCTCGCCAAGGCCGAGGGCATCATCGCCGACGTCCGCAACATCACCAGGAAGATCGACGCCGACATCGGCGGCATCACGGGCGACATCCGCGGCATCACCAGCCAGCTCAACCGCTTCGTCAACGGCGACGGCAACACCCCGCCGCTGGACGAAATCTACAAGATGGCGATGACCGATTTGCGACGGCTGACGGTCACCATCGACAGTGTTCTGAAAGATGCCCAGAAGCTCATTCGCAGCAACGATGAGCAATTCGCCCTCCTCGTCGGCAACGTCCAGCGCATCACCAAGGACATCGCCGACCTCACGTCGAGCGGTGGTGGCGAAGGGCAGGTGCCCCTCGTCGACGCCGATGGCAAGCCCATCATGGGCAAGGACGGCAAGCCCGTCATGACGACGGACGAAGGCGACCTGCGCGCCACCATGAAGAGCGTGCGCCTCATCGCCAACGACCTGACCTCGGTGACGTCCCAGTTGAAGAGCTTGCTGGGCGACAACGGCGACAAGGTGGCTGACGGTGTCGTGCAGCTCACCGAGACCGTCACCGAGCTGAACCGCACATTGACGTCGCTGTCGGAGGTCGCCGGTCGCGTCGAGCGTGGCGAAGGCACCGTCGGCCGCCTGCTGACCGACGAGAACATGGCCCTCAAGGTCGAAAATGCCGTCAACGGCGCCGCCGACTTCGTCTCGGGCCTGACGAGCCTCGAGACCCACGTCGACATCGGCTCCTGGTACAACTTCAACCGTCAGCTGACGACGACGACGCTGTCCCTCAAGCTGCAGCCCAAGCCCGACAAGTTCTATCTGGTGGAGATCGTCGACGACGGCGGCCAGCTGGAGCGCTTGATCCAGACCGAGAGGGCCGGCGACGAGACCCGCAGCAGCATTCGCGAGGAGGACAACCAGGTCCGCATCACGGCGATGTTTGCCAAGCGCTTCTTCGACTTCCTGGTGCTGCGCGCCGGCCTCATCGAGACCACCGGTGGCGTCGGCGCCAACATCTTCCTGTTCGACAACCGGTTTGAGCTGCGCTCCGACCTGTTTGGCACCCGCGGCCCCCGGGACAGCCTGGCCACCGACAACCTGCCGGCCTTCTACATGCCCCGCTGGCGCACGGTGCTGAAGGCCCAGCCCATTCCCCACCTCTACGTGTCGGCGGGCATCGACGACGCCCTCAACGCCTGGAACTTCGACGCCGGCCAGCTGCGCCCCTACACGGCCCTGGAAGGCTACGGCGTCGACTGGTTCCTCGGCATCGGCTTGACCTTCAAGGACGACGACCTCCGCTCGATCCTGCCGTTCATCCCCGGCGGCTGAGCACCGACCGCCATCTGGTCAAGACGCGGGCTGTGGCATCTGCTACGCCCGGGCGGTGCCCGCCAACGACCGCCTCTGCTTTGCCCTCGACACCGACACGGAAGACGCCGCCCTGGCGCTCGTCGACGAGCTCAAGGACGTCGTCGGCTGCTTCAAGATCGGGCTTGAGCTCTTTGTGGCCACGGGCCCCCAGCTGGTGCGCGCCGTGCGGGCCAGGGGCGTCGAGGTCTTTCTCGACCTCAAGCTCCACGACATCAGCGCCACCGTCGCCGCGGCGGTCACGAGCGCCGTCGCCCTCGACGTCCGCTACCTGACGGTCCATGCCTCGGGAGGCCCGGGCATGCTGGCGGCGGCGGCGAAGGCGGCGGGGAGCCGCACGACGATCCTCGCCGTCACCGCCCTCACCAGCCTGTCAGACAGCGACCTCGCCAGCGTCGGCTTCGCCGAGCCCGCCCAGTCCCTGGTGGTGCGGCTGGCGCAGCTGGCGGAAGCCAGCGGCGTGCCCGGCATCGTCTGTTCCCCTCGGGAAGTGGCCCTGGTTCGGCAGGCGGCCCCGTCGCTCGTCACGGTCACGCCAGGCATCCGCGGCCCAGGCGACGCCAGCGGCGACCAGGTCCGCACCATGAGCGCCACAGACGCCATCGCCGCCGGCGCCCACGTCCTCGTCGTCGGCCGCCCCATCCGCCTCGCCCCCGATCGCCGGGCCGCCGCCATGGCCATCGCCGCCGACATCGCCGCCGCAAGCAGCGCCAGCGCCGCGGCCACCATCACCACCACCAGGAGTCCGTCATGAAGTCCAAAGGCAAGAACCCCACGGCCCCGTGGGAACGCCGCGCCCAGCCCCCCAAGCCTGTAGCCCCCACGGGCCCCCGGCCGGGTCCCGGGACCCGTTCGACGCCACGGGCCGCCCTGCCCTCCGAGCTGTGCGTCATCGGCCGCCACGCGGTGCTGGCCACCCTGGAATTCCAGCCCGAGCGGGCCCTGGAGCTGTTCCACATCGACGCCGCCGATCTGAAGCCGACGGTGGAGCGGGCCCGCCAGCTGGGGATCCCCGTCCGACAGGTCGATTTGGACACCATCGACGCCCTCGCCGGCGGCCGGGAGCAGGGCACCGCCCAGGGCATCGTGCTGTCATGTGGGCCATTCCCCTACATCTCGGTGGACGAGCTGGAGAAGGCCCCGAAGGTCACTCTTGCCCTCGACGGCGTGGAAGACCCCCGCAATTTCGGCGCCGCCGCCCGCGCCGCCTACGCCCTGGGGGCCGAGCTCGTCGTGGTGCCAGCGGATCGCGCCGCCGCCGCCACCGCTTCGGCCATCAAGGCGTCTGCCGGGGCCCTCTGCCGCATCCCGGTGGCCCGGGAGATCAACTTCCGCCGGGCCCTCGACGTGCTGAAGGAGAAGGGGGCCTGGATCGTGGGCGCCGAGGCCGACGGCGACCGCGCCCCCTGGGAAGTCGACACCGCCGGCCACGTCGTCATCGTCGTCGGCGGCGAAGACCGGGGTCTGCGCCGGCTCACCCGCGAGGCCTGTGACTTCGTCACCGCCATCCCGATGGCCTCCAAGGACATGAGCCTGAACGCCGCCGATGCCGCCGGCCTGCTGCTGTATGAGGTCCTTCGGCAGCGCCGGACCGCGAAGCGCTCTTGAGCACTTCGCTTTGTCCTGCTAGCCAGTCTTTGTGTCCGCGCGATCTCGCGCCGAGTGGTCCTTATGGACAAGGGTGAACGTCATGGCTTCCGCTTCCAAGCAGACCGAAATTGTCCGTCAACGCAAGCGCCGCATGGCTGGCAAAGCCTCCAAGAACGCGCGCCGCACCGGCGGTACGTCCAAGACCCGCGAAGAGCTCTTCAAGGTCCAGGCCTGAACCGCCGCCCCCGGCTGGTTCAAGCGTAACGAGCAGGGCGCCATTGGGCGCCCTTTCTCGTTGCGTAGGGCGTGAAGGACGACCGGGCGTCTCACGACGATGCCATGACGCCGTGGGCTCGCCGCTGGGATACGGTGCGCCCATGCAGCGCAGCAGCCGGCTCGCCCTCAAGATTTTGTTTGGCAACGCCATCACCGTGGTGGCCGCCATCGTGTTGTACGTCGCCGTCAACCTGGCGTTGAACGAGCAGGAGCACCTGCGCCTGGCGCCCCTGGTGACCTTCGCCGGCCTGCTGACGTGCATCGCCCTGGCGTTGAGCTTCGTCTACGCCCGCAGCCTGACCCGCAACCTCGACACCCTCTACAAATCGGCGACGTCGATAAGCCAGGGTGATTTGTCGACGCTGGTGCACTTCGAGGTGCCAAGCCAGGTGCCCGACGAGGTCGACAGCCTCGCCGCCGCCATCAACCACATGCTCGAGAACCTGCGCGAACTCGTGCAGCGCCTGCAGACCACGGCCCGTCATGTGGCGTCGTCGGCCAACACCCTGTCGGCGGCGGCAGAGCGCGTGACGACGACGAACGCCGGCGTGGCCGGTAGCGTCGGCAACATCGCCCGCTCGGCGGAACTGCAGCGGGAGCTGGTGCTCAAGGCGTCGACCCTGATGCAGGAGATCGCCGACGGCATCGACAAATCCGCCGCCGCCGCCGAAGCCGCCGCCCGCGCCGTGGCCGAGACCCACACCGCCGCCCGCACGGGCACCGAAGTCGCCAACCTCGCTGTTGAACAGCTCCACCAGATCTTCGAACGGGTCGAGCAGGCCAGCGTCCGCGTGTTCGCCTTCGGTGAAAAGAGCCAGGCCATCGGCAAGATCGTCGATGTCATCACGCAGATTTCCCAGCGCACGAACTTGCTGGCCCTCAACGCCACCATCGAAGCCGCCCGCGCCGGCGAATACGGCCGCGGCTTCGCCGTCGTCGCCGACGAAGTCCGCAAGCTGGCCGAGAGCTCGGGCCGCTCCGCCGACCAGATCACGGTGCTGTTGAGCGATCTCAAGGGTGACGCCGAGGCCGCCGTGTCGGGCATGAGCGAGAGCACCAACGACCTCAAGGAGTCCCGCGAGGATTTGCGGTCGATCATCCAGTCCCTCGACGGCATCGTGGCCTCGGCCCTGCGCGGCGCCGAGAAGGCCGAGACCATCGCCAAGAGCTCGTCGGGCCAGCTGCGGGGCAGCCAGGAGATGGTGCAGGCCATCGGTCACCTCGCCGACCTCGCCCGCCAGAACGCGTCGTCGACGGAGGACGTGCAGAAGGCCGTCAGCGGCCAGACCATCGTGATGGAGAAGCTGTCGTCGTCGGCCCTGGAGCTGTCGAACATCTCCCTGGACCTCGAGGAAGTGGTCAGTCGCTTCCGCCTGGAACGCGACGTCGACGTTCGCGCCATCGAAACCTCCCGCGGGCAGAATTCAAGTCTGTGGCGCGGCGCCAATGACGTGAATCATCAGGACCATTCGACATCACCGCGGTCGAATTCCTGAGATGACGACGACGACTGCCCCCGGAGCGACCGTCGAGCGCGTCTTGTGCCTGCTGTTTCGGGCGGGTGGTGAGCGCTTTGCCATTCGCGCCGCCGACGTCCAGAAGGTCACGCCGGCGGGTCAGCTCTCGCGCCTGCCCTTGTTGCCCAAAGCCCTGCTCGGCATCACCCAGCACCGCGGCCGGGTCGTCACCGTCGTCGACGCCGCCGCTCTGTTGTCGGCCGGGCACACGAGCCATGGCCCAGACGCCCGGCTGCTGATCCTGGAGCGGCCCGTGCGCCACCTGGGCTTGTTGGTGGACGCCGTCGACGAGATTGAGTCCCTGCGACTGCCCACCGACCTCAGCCAGCTCGGCCGGGCGGGACGACCGGCCCTGCGCATCGCCCAGCAAAAGGGGCGGGCCCTGCCCCTCGTCGACGTCGCTGCCCTCGTGGAACAGACCAACGCCCTCATCGAATGATGGACGTGACCCGAGCCGTCAGCGCACGCGAATGGTGACCTGGGTCCGCTCCGCCTTGACGCTGATGATCGACGAAAACGGGATGATGAGCTGCTCGTCGCCCAGCATGCGGATGGCGAGGTAGTTTTCGCCGACCTCGCCGACGGCGTAGCGGGAGTCCTGCAGCTTTTCAGGACCAGGCCCGAGGATCAGCAGCTTGCGGTCGGGGGTGGCCTCCTGCAGCACCTGCTGGAGGGAGCGCGGCTTCGTGGGAGCAACCATGGTGCTGTTTTGCCATGGTTCCCCGTCGTTCCAGAAGGGCCGCGGCCCTGGCGGTGCTCGGGGTCGACCACAACGCGGCAGGGCGCCACGGGCCCTGGATCGCCGGTTGACGGTCGGGGTGCCAGACGATGTTCTCCCCACGTGTCTGACGTCGTCACCTCTCCCCTCGTCTCCGCGGCCCCCACCGAGCGCCTGACGCTGTCGGCCGCCGCCAGGGACGTCGTTGCCCTCGGCAAACCCGGCATCACGTCCATGGCGGCCATCGTCGCCGCTGGCACCTGGCTGCTGGCCACGCCGACCCTCGACACCGCCAGCATTTTCCGGGGAGCCCTGGGCATTCTTGGCGTGACCTTCATCGTCATGGGGGCGGGGGCCCTCAACATGCTCATCGAGCGCGACGTCGACGCCTTGATGACGCGCACCCGCAACCGCCCCCTGGCCGCCCGGCGGATGTCGCCGGTGGTGGCCCTCGTGGTTGGTCTTGGCCTGGTGACGGCGGCGCTGCCTTTGCTCGCCGTGCAAGGCAACACCCTGACCTTCGGCCTGGGCCTCTTCAGCCTGTTTCTCTACGTCCTCGTCTACACCCCCATGAAGCGCACCAGCGCCTGGTCCCTCGTCGTCGGCGCCGTCCCCGGGGCGATGCCGGCCCTGATGGGGGGCACCCTCGCCACCGGCCACCTCGAGGTTGTTGGGCTGTCGATGTTCGCCGTGGTGTTTCTCTGGCAGCTGCCCCACTTCCTGGCCATCTCGCTGTACCGCGAGTCCGAGTACGTGGCCGCCGGCCACAAGGTGGTCCCCACCGCCGTCGGCGTCGACACCACCAAGACCCTGATCATCGCCACCACGGCGCCGCTGTGTGCCCTCGGGGTGGCTTTGTGGCCCCTGGGCATCGGCGGACCGGTCTTCGCCTTCATCGCCGTCCTGGTGGGGGTGTGGTTCACGGTGGTGTGCGCCCAGGGCTTCGCGGCCACCAATGGCCGCGCCCAGGTCGACGCCTGGGCCCGCCGGGCCTTCATCGCCAGCCTCGTGTGGCAGACGGTGCTCTTTGGAGCCCTCGCCGCCGACCGCGTCCTGTTCGCGCTGTTTGCGACCCCATCATGAATGAAGCCACCAGCACGCCGTCGTCGACCGCCCCCGCCGCGAAGACCCCGGTCTACAAAAACCCGTTTGTCATCGCCTTCGTCGCCGGCGCCGTCGCCCTGACGATTCTGCCGCTCATGCAGTACCAGGTGATGCGGGCCCCGCCGCCGGTGGCGTCCCTGGGGACCTGGCAGCTCACGGACCAGGACGGCAAGACCATCAGCAACGAGACCCTCAAGGGCCAGGTGTGGATCGCCTCGTTCTTCTTCTCGCGCTGTCCGTCGATTTGCCCGCCCCAACAGCAGGCGTTCTCGAACATCCTGACCCACGTCGACGACCTCCGCTCGCCGGAGAAGCCCCCCATCCGGCTGGTGAGTTTCAGCGTCGATCCCGAATTCGACACCCCGGCGGTCCTTGACGCCTACGCCCGGAAGAACGGCTGGAAGAACCCCCTGTGGTCCTTCGTGAGCGGCGACGAGGCGACCCTCAAGGAGTTGCTGGTGAAGCGCATGTTCGTGGAGGTGGGCGACAAGCAGCCCCTGCCCGGGGGCGGCGACCTGTTCGACATCAGCCATGCCGCCCGCTTTGTGCTCATCGACCAAAACGGCGACGTGCGCGGCTACTGGGAAACCGACGAACTCGCCCGGGGCAACCTCATCAACGCCGCCCGCTTGATTTGGAAGCGCGGCCCACAGCCCTGAAACCGCCCCGAAGGTCCGTGGGGAGACCATACATGTAGGCACTCCACCGACACGGTCGTCGCCGTCGTGATGGACTTGGCATGCCAGCAACTTGTTCCACGGGGGCTGCTGCCTATATTGGGGAGAGGTGGTCATTGCGGTGGCTGCAACCAAGGAGTTTTTGTGACGACGAAGAAGAAAGAACGACCCGACTTCAAGCCGCAGGACCTCCCGGGCGAGCTGCCCATCCTGCCCCTGCGCAACAGTGTCTTCTTCCCCGGCGCCGTCATGCCGCTCACCATCGGGCGAGCCAAGACGATCCGCCTCATCGAAGAGGCCACGCGCGAGAATTCCCTGCTGGGCATTGTCACCCAGAAGGCGCCCGAGATTGACGATCCCGCCCATGAGGATCTCTACGAGATCGGCACCGCCGCCCGGATCATCAAGCTGGCGCGCACAGGCAAAGACGGTTTCAACATCGTCGTCGAGGGCATCGCCCGCTTCCGCCTCGACACCATCACCCAGGAGGAGCCCTTCTTCACCGCCAAGGTGACGCCCCTCCTCGACGACGGCAGCGGCGACGTCGAAGTCGAAGCCCTCGCCCACAACCTGAAGACCACGGCCCGCGAGGTCATCGACATGCTGCCGGAGATCCCGGTCATGGCGAAGCAGCTGCTCGAGAGCATCAATGCTCCCGGGCATCTGGCTGACCTCATCACGGCCAACATCGACGCCACCATCGAGGAGAAGCAGGAGATCCTCGAAGCGGTGCATCTCAAAGTGCGCTTGAAGCGCGTTCTTGAGCTGCTGTCGCGGCAGTTCGAGGTCATGAAGCTGAGCAACAAGATCAACTCGCAGGTCAAAGGCGAGATGAGCAAGACCCAGCGGGAGTACTACCTGCGCCAGCAGCTCAAGGCGATCAAGGAAGAGCTCGGCGACAAGGAAGACGACGAAAACGGCATGGAGGACCTCGAGAAGCGCCTCCGCAACGCGAACCTCCCCGAGGACGCCGAGAAGGCCGCCAACCGCGAGCTCAAGCGCATGAAGAACATGCAGCCGAGCCAGGCGGAGTACACGGTCGCCCGCACCTACCTGGAGTGGTTGGCAGACGTGCCCTGGTCCAAGAGCTCCGTCGACAACCTCGATCTGAGCAACGCCGGCCGTCAGCTCGACGACGACCACTACGGTCTGGAGAAGATCAAGAAGCGCATCGTTGAGTACCTCGCGGTTCGCAAGCTCAAGAGCGACATGAAGGGGCCCATCCTGTGCTTCGTCGGGCCTCCCGGCGTCGGCAAGACGTCCCTTGGTCACTCCATCGCTGATGCTCTGGGACGCAAGTTCCACCGCATCGCCCTCGGCGGCGTGCGCGACGAGGCCGAAATCCGCGGTCATCGCCGGACGTACATCGGGGCTCTGCCCGGTCGCATCATCCAGGGGCTCAAGAAGGCGGGCACCAACAACCCGGTCTTCCTCCTCGACGAGATCGACAAGCTCGGCCACGACTTCCGCGGCGATCCGTCGTCGGCGCTCCTCGAGGTGCTGGACCCCGAACAGAACAACACGTTCTCGGACCACTACCTCGACGTGCACTTCGACCTCAGCCGGGTGCTGTTCATCGCGACGGCGAACCAGCTCGACACCATCCCTGCGCCGCTCCGCGACCGCATGGAGATCATCGAGGTGCCTGGCTACACGTTCGAAGAGAAGCTCAACATCGCCAAGCAGCACCTCGTGCCCAAGCAAATCAAGGAGCACGGCATCAACGATGCCCACATCCTGATTCCCGACAGCTCGGTGCTGAAGTTGGCGACGAGCTACACCCGGGAAGCCGGCGTGCGAAACCTCGAGCGCGAGGTCGCCAGCGTCTGCCGTTCGGTGGCCGTCGAAGTGGCCAAGCACGATCCGAAGGCAGCCCCCTTCGAGAAGATCGTCGTCGACGCCGAGCGCCTCGAGAAGATCCTCGGACCCGAGAAGTACTACAACGAGACCGCCGAGCGGACCTCGTTGCCGGGCATCGCGACGGGCCTCGCCTGGACCGCCGCCGGTGGTGACCTGCTGTTCATCGAGGCCACCAAGATGGGCGGCAAGGGCTCGCTCATCCTCACGGGTCAGCTGGGCGACGTGATGAAGGAGTCCGCGCAGGCGGCCATGAGCTGGATTCGCAGCAAGGCCGTTGACCTGGGGTTGGCCAAGACCCTCGAGGAGCACTTCCTCGACAAGAGCGACCTGCACATCCACTTCCCGGCGGGCGCCATCCCCAAAGATGGTCCGTCGGCGGGTGTCACCATCACCACCGCCATCGTGTCGCTGTTGACGGGACGCAACGTCCGCGCCGACACCGCCATGACCGGCGAGATTACGCTGCGGGGCCATGTGCTTCCCGTCGGCGGCATCAAGGAGAAGGTGCTGGCGGCCCACCGGGGCGGCGTGAAGCGGGTGATCATGCCCGCCCGCTGCGAGAAGGACCTCCTCGAGATCCCCAAGAACGTGCGGGACGAGATGGAGTTCATCTTCGCAAAGACTGTCGACACGGTCCTGGAGAATGCCCTCGAAGGCGGCTTCACCATGAAGGTGCCGACGGCGACCCAGCCCGCGGCCCAGGCCTGACGTCGTCGCTTCGGCGCTTCAGACCATGACGACGCGAAGGCGGCTCCCCTGGGAGCCGCTTTCTTTTTTGCCGGGTGCGGATGACGACGACGACGACGACGACGAATTCGATGACGAAGACGACGGCCGCGAGGTCAGAAGAAGCTGATTTTGCGGGCGGCGGCCGGGCCCCTTCCGAGAAAGCGCGTGAGGTTCAGGCAAAAGAGCCCGGCCGCCAGGCCCCGGATGGTGCGCTCGGGGATGGGGGCATACAGGGTGATGAGGTCGGCCATGGTCTTGGTGCCGTCCATGGCGATGACCACGCGGGCCTCGGCCGGTGAGAGCTTCAGATGCTCAAGACCGTAGACGGCGTCGCCGACGGGGGCGAAGCGGGCGTCGTCGGGGGCGGCGCGGCGCAGGCCCTCGTCACCCTCGGTGAGGATGATGGCGTGGACGACCACGTCACCGACGTTGACCTCGGTGCGCACGACTTCCTTGGTCGCCCGCCCCTCGAGGGTGAGGTGGTAGCGACCCCGGGTCCAGGAAAAGGCACCGATGGCCACCCGCCGGACGTGCTCTTCCAGGACGCTGCGCAGCTGGGCCTCGGGCACGTGTTCCAGGGCGAGGATGGCCTCGGTGGCTGTGCGAAACGCCTTCTGGGACAGCATGAAGGTGACGTCGTCGGCGTCTTCGTCGGCAATGGCTTTTCGTTTGCGCAACAACGACAGGAGGTCTTCGCCTTCAATGTTGCTGCGGGCGCCCACGATGAGGCCGCGCTGCAACAACAGCACCCGACGCCCGGGCCCGCGCTCGTCGCCCAACCACAATTCACCCGTGGTCTGGCTCTGATGGAAGGCATCAAGGAGGTCGGCCAACAGGCGCGGCGTGAGCTTCCCCGAGGTGGCTGGTCGGCTCGGCTGTTTCGTGACCGAACGGCGCTCTTTGACCCGCTGCCACAGGTCGGCGAGGTCCCCGGGCGAGAAGCTCTGGGTCTGGCGGCGCTCCTCTTCGTGAAGGACCTCCTCGAGGGGGCGGGCCGCCTCGGTGGAGTTGCTGGTGCGCGCTGAGGGAATGGTGACGTCGTCGCCGCTGTCGTGGTCGTCGGCGACCCCTGCTGGCGGATGGACGCCAGGGTCGAAGTCCTCAAGCACAAACGCAGCGCCGCCCTCGGTGTCGACCTCGTCGGCCAACACGATCTCGATGGCGTCGCCGAGCTCCTCGGCGAGTTCTTCGATGGCGTAGCCTTCCGTCGACGACAGGGGCACGGGCATGACGTCGTCGGCCAGCCCTGGGCGCAGCAGCGGGCGCCCCAGGAGCCGGGCTATGGACTCGATGAGGGACAACGAGCGAAACGGACGAACAAAGGCCCCGTCGAGGCGTTGCAGCCGCGGGGGAATGCCGACGTCGAGGGCAGCGAACGATGGCGGGTAGGTGAGGATGGTGCGGGACTGGAGTTCGTCGCGAAACAGCTCGGCCAGGTCGAGGCCCGAGGTGTCGGGCAGTTCGGCTTCGACGATGACGACGGCGGGCTTGTGCCCGAGGGCCTGGGTCAGGGCGCGCTCACCGGTGTCGACGCGCTCAACGCTGAAGCCGTACTGCTGCAGGAGCGTCGACAACAGCTCGCCAAGCTCACCAGGATCGACGACGAGAACGTCCACGCAGCGGCCATAGCACAGGCATCGGGCCACGACACCGGGTGTTGCACTCTGGTGTTTTTACCTCGGGGTCGCGTTGCCGCCGGTGGCGGCGACGGCTACCATCGGGGCATGGAAGGCTGGCGTTTGATGATGGGAGACACGACGGGAACCCCCCGCCTGACAGGTCGTCCCATCTTGTGCGTGTCAGACATCCACGGGGACCTCACCGCCCTGGAAAGCATCCTGGCGGCGGTACGCCATGTGAAGCTGGCCGGCATCATCGCCTGCGGGGATCATCTGGTGGGTGGGGCCCAGCCGTTTGAAGTCTGGACCCGACTGGCCTCCCTCGGCGCCCACTTGACCTGCGGTCCGAGCGACCTGGCCCTGGCATCCCTCGACCACCTCGAGGGCATCACCCCGACGTCCGCGGAAGGCCAGGCCCGGCTGGAGATGTACCTGCGCACCCGGCGGGCCCTCGGCGACGTCGTGTGCCGACGGCTGGGCGAACTGCCGAGCACCGTGGTGGTCTCCCTCGACGATCTGCGCGGGGTCATGGGCCTGCACGGCAGTCCCGCCGACGGTGACGGCGTGCTGCGGGATGACGCCGACCTCGACGACCGCGTCGCCTCCGTCGCCGAAGACGTCCTCGTCACCGGCGCAAACCCGGTTCCCTTTGCCCGCCGGATAAGCCAGCCCTGCCTGATGCCCTTGTTTGACGGCGGCGATGACGACGGCGACGACGGCGATGTGCCCCTCTTGCCCAATCGCAACCTCCTGGTGGTCAACGTCGGCGCGGTGACCCCGGTGCCGGGCATGACCGAGAAGGGCCGCACCGCCCACGCCGTCCTGGTGGGCGGCGGTGACGACGGCGAGGTCCACGCCTGGGACACCGACGTCGTTGTCGGTCGTGCCCGCGCCTCCAGACGCGCCGGTTGACCCCGTGCCACCACGCCTCCCCAGCTCCCCGGCCAATGGCCGCTCGGTCGGCACGGCAAGGCCGGTCGGCTTCGTCGACGATATTCGCGCTGAAGCCAGCCGGTTGGCGGCCGCCGAAGCCGTCGTCGGCTACCAGTTCCGCGACAGGCGGTATTTGCTGACGGCCCTGACCCACAGCAGCTGGAAGAACGAGCACACCACCGACGTCGAGCACAACGAGGTCCTCGAGTTCCTCGGCGATGCCGTCTTGTCGTTGGTCGTCGTCGACGATCTCGTCAGGAGTTCGCCTGAAGCCACTGAGGGAGCCCTGACGGAACGTCGCGCCGCCCACGTCTCGGCGGAGGCCCTCGCGGTGGCCGCCACGCGCACGGGGCTCGACGGGCTGTTGCGCACGGGCAAGGGCTTGAGTGCGAACCGACCGCAAAACGTGGTGGCCGACGTCGTCGAAGCCGTCATCGGGGCGGTCTGGCTCGACGCCGGCACCGGCGGCCTCGATGCCTGCCGGACCGTGGTGCACCACCTGCTGGGGGCGCCGCCCACCGTCGTCGCCGAGGCCGGCCTGCACGCCAAACGGGTGCTGCAGGAGCGCCTGCAGCGGCTGCTGGGCAAGGCCCCCGACTACCGCGTCGTCCGCGCCGACGGCCCCAACCACGCCCCCACCTATCAGGCCGAGGTCTGCTTCAAGGACGTGGTGCTTGGCGCCGGCAGCGGCACCAACAAGCGCTCAGCCACTGAAGCCGCCGCCGCCGACGCCGTGCTGTCCCTGGCCAGCGTCGACGACGACGCCCTCCGCGGGCGCCTGCAATGACGGCTGCCGTGCCCCCTGCACGCCCTGCTGCCATGAACGACCTCGGCCGCGCCTTGTGCGACGAGGCCCGCGCCGCCGGCTTCAACGACGTCGGCCTGTGCAGCATCGACGTCGAGCAACCCTGGCGGGCCGAGCTGGCGACGGCCTTCGACGACGGCCGCCTCGACCCCTTCCCGTGGATGACGCGCACCCGCGATCAACGCCTGGACCCCCGGGTGCGGATGCCGTCGGTCAAGAGCGTCGTCGTCGTCGTCGAGAGCTACTTTGTTGGCCACCACCAGGACCACCTGCCCGCGGGTGACGAGCCGGCGGCGAAAGTGGCCCGCTATGCCTGGGGGCAGGATTACCACCACGTGATGCGACGCAAGTTGCGCCGGCTGCGCAAGTGGCTGCTGCAGCGGGTGCCAACGGCGACGGTGGCCCCGTTCAACGACGTCGACGCCGTGACCGAGCGGGCCTGGGCGGTGGCCTGTGGCCTGGGATTCGTGGGCAAGAGCGGGATGTTCATTTCCCGATCCCTCGGCACCTATACGTTTCTGGGCGGGCTGCTGACCGACGTCGACCTCGTCGAGGGAGCCCCGCCACCGGCACGGATCGCCGAGGGCTGTGGCCAATGCACCCGGTGCCTGGACGCCTGCCCCACCGGCGCCATCATCGCCCCCCAGGTCGTCGACGCCCGCCGCTGCCTGACCACCTGGAACGTGGAGTCGCCGACGGACCCGGCCGGTGACGCCTTCGCCGGATCTGGCTGGGGCGTCGGCTGCGACGTGTGCCAGGAAGTCTGTCCCTGGAACCGCTTTGCCACCCCCACCAGCGAAGAGCGCTACGACGCGCGCCACACCCACCTGTCGACGACCACGCCCCCCGACGACGTCGCCGGCACCCCCCTGGCCCGCCCCGGGCGGGACAACCTTGTCCAGCTCGCCCGCCGGGCCCTGCTGCCGCCTGCGGCGGGTCTGCGGCCACCGGCATCCAAGGGTTCTCCCCAGGAGTGATCATGCGCCTTGTCCACAGCCTTGCCGCCAGCCTCGTCGTCGCCACCATCGCCAGCGGCTGCACCGCCAACGCCGGTGAGCCCGCCGCCAAAGGCGCCGCCGCAGCTCCCGTCGGCGCGCCCCTGGAGGGTGTCGTCACCGACATCGACGGCAAGGCCGTCGACCTCAAGAGCTATCGCGGCAAGACCCTGCTCATCGTCAACGTCGCCAGCGAGTGCGGTTACACGCCCCAATACGCCGAGCTCCAGCAGCTCTACGCCGCCTACAAGGACCGTGGGCTCGTGGTGCTTGGCTTTCCGTCCAACGATCATGGCGGCCAGGAACCCGCTGACGGCGCCGCGATCAAGGCGTTCGCCTCGACGGAATACGGCGTGACCTTCCCCCTCTTCGCCAAGGTCCACACCACGGGGGCCGAGATGGCGCCCCTGTACAAGACCCTCACGGGCAGCAAGGGCCCGGTGAAATGGAATTTCACGAAATTCCTCGTCGGCCCCGACGGCGTCGTTCGCCAGAAGTTCGATTCGGGCACGGCCCCCATGGACCCCGCCCTGACCAGTGCCATCGACGCCGCGCTGCCCCCCAAGGCCTGATCCCGAGAGCTCTTTGAGCTTCGCCCACGGAGTGGGCTCGCTCAAAGAGCTCTGGGAACTGCTTTGCCCCTCGCGGGGCGGCGTGGATTCCACGCGCTCCGCTCGCGAGGCGCTTCGCGCCCTCTTGTTGGACATGGTCAGGATTCAATGGTCATTCGGGATGATTCGGGCCGTACGGGCCAGAATGGTTTCTTCCCCACGCCTTCGTGCCGTTCGGCCCCGAAGGGCCGTGCTTTTCAGACACGTGACGAGAGCGTGCAGCTGAAATCGCCCGTAACTGCCTGACTACACGACGGAAACAGGAACAGGCCATCCACGAGCACTCGGCGGCCTGTTCCCCCTTTTGCCAGCGAACCCAGCCGATACCGTCCGGACACGCCGCCGCGTTTGTCGCGATCAGGGCGTTGCGACGGGTTGATCATGAAATTCGCCTCTGCTGTGAGCCTCGTCCTGTGTGCCTTCGCCGTCGCGGGCTGCCCCGACCCGGTCGCCACCAGTGAGCCCAGGCCCAACTGCATGATCGACAGCAACTGCGCCGTCGGTGAAGTCTGCGCCGACGGCTTTTGCACCGAGGGTTCCATCGGCTGCACCGGCAACGCCGACTGCGACGAGGGCCTGGTGTGTCGCAGCAGCGGTGCTGCCCGCAGTTGTGTGGCTCCCGTCGAGGGCGGCGAATGCAGCAGCGATGCCGACTGCGCCGCCACCGACCTCTGCACGGCCACCCTGCCCGGCGACGAGGCCGACTGCCTGGTCTCGGTCGACTGCGCCAACGCCGAGCCTGACGCCGGCTGCGACGAGGCTTGCTACGGCCACTGCATCTCGCGGCCGAGCTGCACCGAGGATGGTGACTGCGAGGTCACCGAGCGCTGCAACGGCGAGGTCTGCCTCCCCATCGGCGATTGCGACAGCGACAGCGAGTGCCCGACCACCGCCACCTGCATCGCGGGAGCCTGCACCGACAACGGCGACTGCACCGCCGACGACGACTGCGACGGCAGCCAGAGCTGTGTCGACGGCGACTGCGTGCGCAACGACGACTGCGGCGCCGACGCCGACTGTCCCGCCGACCAGCGCTGCGTCGAGGGCGTGTGCCTGCGCCGTCCAGCCTGCCTGACCGACGACGAGTGCGCCTTCGACGAGCGCTGCGACCTGAGCAACGACTCCGGCACCTGCGTGGTGATTGGTGGCTGTGAGGACGTCGACGACTGCGGCGGCGCCGTCGGCGTGGCCTGCCTCGACGGTGTGTGTACCCGCGCCCCCTGCGGCCGCGACAGCGAGTGTGACGACGACCTGTTCTGCAACGGCGCCGAAACCTGCAATCCACGGGTGGGCTGCGCCTCGGGGACGGCGCCGACGACGGTGGGGCTGCCCGCCTGCGCCAACGAGAGCTGCGACGAGGCCAACGACCGCCTGGTGCTCACCCCCGTCAACAGCCGCTGCGCCGACGCTTCCCCCTGCACCGACGACGTCTGCGACGTGGGCCTTGGCTGCGCGAACCCCGAGAACGCCTTCGTGCCGTCTCCAGGCCCCGCTGGCGACTGCCTCCGCACGGTGTGCCAGGCCGGCGCCGTCACCGTCGTGCCCGACAACGGTGAAGTGCCCACGGTGCAGGGTCCGCTGACAGATTGCCGTACCTCGGTGTGCCTTGATGGCGTCAGCGTGCAGGTCAACGACGACACCGAGACCCCGGTGCAAGGGGCGACCACCGATTGCCGTCGTGAGGTCTGCCAGGGTGGCGTGAGCACCCAGGTCAACAACGACGTCGAGGTGCCCCTGCAAGGCCCCGCCACCGACTGCAAGCGCGAGGTCTGCCTGGGTGGTGTGAGCGCCCAGGTCAACAACGACGCCGAGGTCCCCCCTCAAGGCCCCACCAACGACTGCCAGCGCGAAATCTGTCAGGGCGGCGTGAGCGCCCGGGTCAACAACGACGACGAGGTCCCCCCTCAGGGTCCGGCCACCGACTGCAAGCGCGAGGTTTGCCAGAGCGGCGTGAGCGCCCAGGTCAACAACGACGTCGAGGTGCCCCCTCAGGGTCCGGCCACCGACTGCAAGCGCGAGATCTGCCAGAGCGGCGCCAGCGCCCAGGTGGCCAACGACACCGAGGTGCCGCCCCAGGGGCCCACCACCGACTGCAAGCGTGAGGTCTGCCAGAGCGGGACGAGCACCGCTGTCGCCGACAACAGCCAACTCCCCGCCGATGTCGGCTGCCGGAGTGGCACCTGCACCAACGGCACGCCCACCACCGTCGCCGTCGATGGCAACTGCACAGACACCGCCGTCTGCACCGTGGGCACCTGCAACAGCGACGGCAGTTGCTCCCAGGCCGCCGACGACGACCTCTGTGCCTGCACCGGTGCCCAGGTCGGCCTCTGCCTGCCTGGCGATGGCCGGGCCCCCACCAGCGGGAATCTGGCGGGCTGCGTCTGTTTGCAGCCGGCGGTGCTGACCTGTGGCCTCGACGACGGGGACTCGATCAAGCGGGTGCTGGAGCGCTTCGACCTGTTCGCCACGGCGACCGGCGCTGCCGCAGGGTCGACCTTTGTGTGGGATCTGGCGGGCACGCCCGTCGGCGCCGACCCCGCCGCCCAGCTGCTGGGCAACGCCACCAGTGGCACCGCCGCGTTCTTCCAGGCGACCTCGCCGTCATCCCCCACCGTGAAGGACTATGAGCTGCGGGTGACCCTGCAAGAGCCTGAATTGCCGTCCCAGACCTGCATCGTACGCGTCGAGGCCCAGCCCATTCCCGACACCCTCGAGGTCACGCTGTTCATGGATGACGGCGTCGACGTCGACGTCCACGTCATCGGCGGCGCCGGCAGCTCGCGCTTCGACATGCCGTTTCACGAACTCCACTTCACCGCCGACGGCGATAACGAAGACCGCGACTGCTATTGGGACAACTGCCCGGTCTGCAGCGTCAGCATTCCCGGCCAGATCTGTATCGCGGTCAGCCCCCGCCAGGTGGACTTTGACGGCGACGGCGCTGCCCTGGCGGACAAGCAGGACCCCCAGCTCGACATCGACAACACCCGCGGCTGCTTCACGGGGGACAACGGCGAGCGCAGCTGTGTGCCCGAGAAGATCACCGTCGAGCAGCCCGTCGCCGGCAGCTACATCATCTGGCCCTACCTCTGGGGCCCCCCCAACAGCGACCTCGGCGGCCTCCTCAGTTCGCCGGCGGGCGTGACGGTCTCCCTCGAGGTCCAATGCCGCGGCGTCCGGGTCACCCGCACCCGCACCCTGCGCTCCGACACCACCGACGGCAGCGGCGTCGCCGCTCCCCAGAAGTCTGCCCGGCGCTACGGCGGCTTCGCGGGCTTCATCGAAGTCACCGTCCCCGCCAGCGGCGCCTGCACCATCTCCAACTGACCCCTGAAACGAGCCACCCCATGCGCACCCTCCTCGTCACAGCCCTCCTCGTCCTGGCCGCCACCGGGTGCGGCCCCAAGCTCGCCGATTGCGAGGCCCTCGCCAGCGAGCAGGCCGCGTGCATGAACGACGTCGCCAAGGCCGACTGCGAAGCCACCAACACCCAGTGCAGCGATGTTGCCGGCGGCGAAGTGCTGGTCCTGGAGAGCTGCCCCCTGCAGTTTGCCTGCAGCGAGCCCTGAACGGCTGGCTCGGCGGTTCGCCACCTGACAGAGCCCGCTTCCCGAGCGGGCTCTCGTGGCCTACGAGCAGTTCATGTCCGTTGACCGCTCGACGCTGCAGCAGGAAATCCTGCGCCGGCGCACCTTCGCCATCATCTCCCACCCCGACGCCGGCAAGACGACGCTGACGGAAAAGCTGCTGCTGTACGGCGGCGCCATCCATCTCGCCGGCTCCGTCAAGGCCCGCCGCGCCACCCGCCACGCGACCTCCGACTGGATGGCCATCGAAAAAGAACGCGGCATCTCGGTGGCGTCGTCGGTGATGCAGTTTGAGCACCAGGGCTGTCGCTTCAACCTGCTCGACACCCCCGGGCACAACGACTTCTCCGAAGACACCTACCGCACGTTGGCCGCCGCCGACTGCGCCGTGATGCTCATCGACGTCGCCAAGGGCGTCGAGCCCCAGACCATCAAGCTCTTTGAGGTCTGTCGCCTGCGCGGCATTCCCATCGTCACGTTCATCAACAAGATGGACCGCGAGGGCAAGTCGCCCCTGGACCTCCTTGACGAGGTCGAACAGGTGCTCGGCATCCCCTGCGCGCCCCTCACCTGGCCCCTCGGCATGGGCAAGAGCTTCGCCGGCGTCTACTCTCGCGAAGACAGCACGTTCTACAAGTTCGAGCGCGTCGAACGGGGCGCCCGCGAAGCGACCATGGAGACCGTCAGCATCGACGACCCCGAGTTCATTGAAGAGATCGGCGAGCGCAACGTCGCCGAGTTCAAGGCCGAACTGGCGCTGCTCAACGACGCCGGCAACGCCTTCGATGTCGACGACTTCCTCGCCGGCAAGGTGACGCCCGTGTTCTTTGGCTCGGCCATGACGAACTTCGGCGTCGAGCCCTTTCTCGATCGCTTCGTCAGCCTGTGCCCGTCGCCGCGGGCCCGCACGGTGCGCAGCGTCGACCCCCGCACCGGGGCCCTCGGCGACATCGTGGCCATCGACCCCGCCGACGACGCGTTCTCGGGCTTCGTGTTCAAGATCCAGGCAAACATGGATCCCAAGCACCGGGACCGCATCGCCTTCGTGCGCATCACGAGCGGTCGCTTCGAGAAGGGCATGACCGTCAAGCAGGTGCGGGTCGGCACCGGCGTGCAGCCCGGCGAGAACATCAAGAAGGTCACCATCGACCGCCCCATGATCTTCATGGCTCAGGACCGCGCCGCCATCGAGGAGGCCTACTCCGGCGACATCATCGGCGTGTGGGACAGCGGCACCCTGCGCATCGGCGACGCCCTCGTCGAGAAAGCTCCGTTTGCCTTCGAGGGCATCCCGAGCTTCTCCCCCGAGCACTTCGTGCGCGTTCGCCTCAAAGACCCCCTCAAGCGAAAACAGCTCAAGAAGGGTCTGGAGCAGCTCGCCGACGAAGGCGCCGTGCAACTGTTCCGGGAGCGCGACGAGCTGTTTGTCGACCCCGTCTTGGGCGCCGTCGGTTGGCTGCAATTCGAAGTGGTCCAGCACCGGTTGAAGGCCGAGTACGGCGTCGAAGCCCAGCTCGACAAGCTGCCCTTCACCCAGGCCCGCTGGGTGTTTGGCGACACCGTCGACATCAAGGAGATCACGCGCACCGGCACCGTCCAGTGCCTGATCGACGTCGAGGAGCGCCCCTTGCTCTTGTTTGAGACCGACTGGATGCGTCGTCGTTTCGAAGACAAGCACCAGGACTGGCAGTTCGTCGCCGCCGTGCAGCCCGGCCGCGCCAAGAACTGATCCCGGAACGCCTTGAGCGGTGACCGCAAGCGGTCTTGCTCAACGCGTTCCGGATTCAAGTCTTTGGCGCAGCGCCAAAGACTTGAATAGTCAGGACTATTCGACCACTTCGTGGTCGAGTTCAAATACTTGGCGTCTCGCCAAGTATTTGAATAATCATGATTATTCGGGCCCGGAGGGCCCGAATATGCTTTGCCCGGCGGGCGGCCTCCTTTCGCCTCGCTCTGCTCGCGGCCGCTTCGCGGTCTCGAAACAGTGTTCACCAGGGATGAATCAACGCGTCGCAGGGGGAGCCGATGTCTGATTTCTACAGTCAGCTTGTCGACGGTTTGCGGCGCTCGGGGGATCCCCAGGACGCGGCCCGCGCGGTTTGGCTCGACGGTGTCATGGCGACGGGTCGCGCCGCCGCCGAGCGGAGCGCCACCCGGACAGCGTTGCTCGGTGATTCCCTGGGGCACCTGCCGAGTTCGGCAACCCCCATCGACGTCGACGGCGCCCGCGGCATCCATTTCTTGCGGCGTGATCCGGGCTTGCTTGGGGGCCACGACTACTGTGCCCGCATCGACGTCCCCGGGGTGCTGCCGCGCTTCGTGATGCACACCATCGCCCGCGGCGACGCCGCTGACGCCGACGTCGGCCCACGCCAACGGCTGCGCACCCGGGCCCTCGATGGGGCCCTCACGGCCCGGACCCGGGCCCCCGATGTCCTGCGGGCCTTCGACAACGACGTCGTGGCCGACGGCATCGGCAATGCCTCCCTGCGGGTGGCGCTGGTCGTCATTCACGATCGCCTGAGCATGTTGGAGGTCGACGTCGGCGTCGGCGACGGACGGCACTGTGAGCCCGCGGCCGCCCGGGCGCTCCAGTTCGGGGCCATCGCTGTGTCCCTGGCCCGCGCGGGGATCACGTTTGCCGAGCGCGCCGCCGATGGCCGCCCGGCCCCCGAGAAGGTCGAGGCCCTGGTCCAGCAGCTGTCGTCGTCGGTGAGCTGGTTGAGCGGCCCGGTGGCCCGCGTCGGCGACGGCGTCGAAGCCCGCCTCGCCCTCGATGAGCAGCACGACCAGCCCTGTGCCCTGCGCGTCGACATCGACGACGACGGCCATGGGTCGATGTTCTTCCGTGGCCCCCTGCTGTCGGCCCCCGAACGCAGAACGTCCCTCAAGCCCCAGGCAGGCTTCATCGAGCGGCTGCGGGCCCTCGTCGACGGCAAGATCGGGGATCCCGGCTTCGACGACGCCTGGCTCGTCGACGGCGACGTTGGTGGCGCCCGCCAACTGGCGGTGGGCCAGGTGGAGCTGCAGCGGCTGCGGCGCCTGCTGGCGAGCGTGGAGCTTGGCCCCGAAGGTCTCCAGGTACGGGTGCCCCCCTTTGAGCTCGACGACGAGACCCTCGTCGACGCCGCCGGCTCGGCCCTGTCATTGTGGCGCACCCTCGTCCTGCGCGGCCACGGGCTCTCTGACTAGCGCCGCGACCGGGGCTTCGTGATCACATCTCGCTTGGTCTTTTCGACGTGAGCGTCGTTGCGTGCTCGGTCTGGCCACGAGGGCCAGCCCTGCGCCGCGCCTT
>Ga0247834_1002954_pt1 | contig 24156 bp, 22 predicted proteins | sample LaCruzMarch2015__8_FD_187118 | JGI IMG/M metagenome (GOLD analysis project Ga0247834, IMG submission 187118) | Freshwater microbial communities from meromictic Lake La Cruz, Castile-La Mancha, Spain - LaCruzMarch2015_12m | ecosystem: Environmental > Aquatic > Freshwater > Lake | place: Spain...
AGCGAGCGTTGGTCTCAATCCTCTCCGGGCGAGGATGGGTTGCAACAGCAGGCAACGCAAACCCGGTTCGGAGCGAGGGTTCCGAACGGGAAAATCGTAACCGATGGCAGTGAACTACGGCGAAAGGCCTGGGAACGTCCAATTTGACGATTTCTAGCCTAAAAATGTCAACGTAACCGGCCGACATAGCACCTCGTTGAGCCACTGGCCGACATCACTGCACCAATCGAGCAAGATCAACACCCATCGGGCGCACCGATCAAACCGGATTTCTCGGCCCGTAGGAACGCCATTACTCGCAGTGATCCCAAATCTTTGCTGTCCGCCAAACTACCTGTCATCGGCGTCAGGGTTGTCCCGTCTACCCACTATCAGGCCGGTGCAACCATGTCCGAAGTGGCCTGGCCACCGCGCCTTTTCTTAATGACTCGCCAACCGAGAACCACCATGCCGATCACCGCCGCCGCCATCATGCCCCCCACCCTCTCGCATCTCACGGAGAACCGCCTACTCGGCGCAGGGCTCTTGCGCACCGCTGAACAAGCCCTTCGGGACAATGTCCGATTCCCGCACACGCTGCTCATGGGGCCAGCCGACAGCTCAAAGCGGGCCATCGTTGCGTGCATCGCAAAGGAAATGGCTGTCGAGTTACAGTCGGTAGACCTACCGACCATTGATGGGCCGGCGGAGTTGCACACCATCTTCAAGGCAGCGACCGATCGTTCCATCGTTCTCTTGAGCGGCCTTGACCACCTCTCTCCACCGGCGATCCAAGATGTCCTACGCGCCATGCTGCGCCGTGAACGACCGCGCCCAGATGCACAAAGTGCCGCCATGCTGGCCATGCGCGCAGCCACAGGCGAGCGCATACCTACTTCGCGAAACGCTCGGTATGCGGACTTCACGCTCATTGCCACCATGCGTTCGCATGCACCAACGAATGCGTCGATATGCCGGCACTTTGACCGTATCTACTACACGACTCGCAGCGTCGAGACGGAAGCTGCCCGCCTACGCAGACTTCTCGCGTCAGGTGGAATCACCATTTCCGTGCGCACCGCCAAGGCAGTGGCGGCCCGTACGGTGACCGGTGGGATGCGTACCGTGTCTGTCGCCAACGGTATTCGTGACTATCTGGGTGACTCATGCACCAGCCCCGTCAGTGGCCGAGCGGTCACGCGCGCTGTGGAGCAGTACTTTGCAATTGCGGCTGACCCTCTATGCGTCCAACGCGCGCTCCGCGCCCGTGCGGCCGTTGGAACGCCCTGCGACCTTTCCATCAGCAGCGACCCATTCAGCGCCGCGCACAATGAACTTGAGGCGTCGCACGAAGACGATCGGCCATGCTGACCACGCAAACTATCCGCTCGGTGCACACGATGCCGCACCCAGCATCTACATCGCCACATCTACTCGCTGTGGAGTCCATCCCAATGGACCGATGGGCGGAGCACACAGTACAAGCGCTCACTAAAGATGGGTTCATGACACATGTGCGGCCGTCGTCGGTGCTTGCGTGGAAGGCCACTCGGCGCCGAGGATCGCTTGAGTTCACTGACGGCGTTGAAGTGCGCCGTATCTGGATTGCTCCACGCAGAGCGGCCGTCTGTGGGCTGGCGAAGCGGATCTATTTCCAAGCTGGCAAGCCCGACTTAAGACCGGAGTTTGCAATCGTCGGCGGAAATCGGCCGGCTTCTGTTCCTGTGGCTGAGATATTGACGCTGATCACGCGCGCACTGCACCTCATCCGCGCCGAATCGACACCGCATGGAAATTTCGTTTCACTTGAATCGATCGTCATGGATCGCGAGTCTGCGCGCCAGGTCCAGATTGGCGGCCATGCATGTTTACCGGAACGCGCTGGGCTGAATGGTGCTTACCGTGCACGCGGATTTGACATGGTTCCTGAGGGCTTCAGTATCACCGTCGTACCAACCGATGGCGTGAGCGCGGAGTTTGCGAGCGATATTTGCATTCGTCTGGGGCGGGCTGCATCCCAGCGGTATGCCACGCTCGCGACGCGCGTCACCACCTGCGCCGCCGCTATGGCACGAGCGGCGCACATCACGACAACTGGAACTCAAGGGCGTGCTGGCACATGCGCACTGCTGCTTCTGAAGACGAAGACTGCTGAACCGCATCCGGACACCTTGCAACTCATGCGGTGTTTGGATGCCGCAGGGATTCCGTATCGGCGTGCGTATGCGGACGATCCTGTGGATTTTTCTGTGCCCGACCAATTGCCGTCCCTTCTGCTGGCATGCGGAGGAAGGCCGCACCGCGTGAATCTCCAACATCGGGGGCAGCCGGTTTGGATGATCGGTCTGGATCTTGGACACCCGACCGAGGGTGAACAATCGACATTGGTTGCAACGCTCATCGCGCCAAACGGTGCGCTGTTCGCTACGGGTATTGCGATGCAAAGCCGTGACGAGACGATGTGCGCCAACGCCTTGGCGAAAGTGGTCAGCGCCTGCCTCAGGACCCTGCCGGATGGCGAGCTCGTGCACACGGGCCTCGTAGTGCTACGGGACGGTCGAATGTTTGAGCGTGACAGTATTGCGGTGCTCCGGGCGATCTGCAGCTGCCCGATCACATTGCTTGAAGTGAGAAAGGGTCACAACCCGCTTGCGATGCAAGGCGGCAACGGGAGTGACGAGAATCTTGTGCGAGGACCGTTTGCGTGTCAGGTTCCCGGCGAACAGACTTTGTTCTTGAATACATGCTTGCCGAAGTCGAGTTCGATGCTGCCTTCGATGCTGAAGGTCACGTGGAGCGACCATGCCAACGATTTGGACTTTGATGCAACATCGATAGCCCAGCTACTAACTGCGTCGTCGGCTGCACCATCGCTGGGTTTACATCCGCATCATTTGCCAGCGGCGCTCTACTGGGCAGACGGGATCGCGGGACGATCAGAGAGTGACTTGCGATTTTGGGGAGTGAGAGGGGTGGGAGAGCGGTAGTTGATGGATCCCGTGACGCGAAGTGGTCCGTCACGCCTTAGGCGGATACCGCAACACCACCATGTGCGCCCCACCAATCGCTGCCGTCGCGCGCGTCATATGCACTCCATACTTCGCACGTCTGGGCGAGCCGCCCGAGTTGCGCTGCCCTGCTTGCATGCGCGCGGTTAGTAGGTTCGCACGCACTGCCTGCTCGATCTCTTCCGGAGATGTCACCTTCACGATCAGAAAGTGCGTGCAGTTGAATGAGCATTTCCGCCTACGACTCGGAGCTCCGCGGGCAATACGGTCTTTCTCGTATTCGGATGTCGCACCTTTGAGTTCCGCGTGCCATGCCTTGAACGATCCATCCGTGTCGTACACCGCGTCGCCAACTGCGATGATCCAACCGATCCCGCCGAATTGGATCGCGCATGCATCGACGGCCTCTACATCATTTAAGTAAACCCAACCATCATTTGGCTTTGTTGGATGTGCTTTGAAATCCCATAGTTCGCCGTTCACGGCGTAGTCAATCGTGACATTGCCGAGGGTTGGGCCAACCCCGCCGCGCATCTTCGCGTCGAGGATTTGCTTCGCGCGATGTTCGAAGTACCAGCCGATCCACTCCATCTGCTTCCACTGATAATTGTGCTTCTGCAGGTGTTTAATGCACTTCTTACCGTCCCAAACCCCAAGAAGTTCGTCAGCCAGTGTCTTTGCGATTTGAATCGCCGTCCTCGTTTGTGATTGATCCATAGTCATCCCCGGATATTGAATTGTCAATCAAAGAGTGACGCACCCGCTGTCATTGCAACCTTGCGGCGTTTCTTTGCCGTCTTCACGGCTACCGGCGGCCAATCCCGCCGCATCAGTGCACGCGCCGCAAGCGTTACCACTCCAACATTCACGCCATTGCCTAACTGCTTGTAGGCCGCGCGGTCTTCTACGCCCGCGCTGGAGAACGTGTCCGGTGGAATCCCCTGCAATCTCGCCGCCTCCGGTGGCGTGAGCTTGCGGTACTCACCAAGTCCGCCGACCTTCGGCCCGACAATCGATGTCTGAGTGATTGCCACCAGTGCCGGCAGATATGTCGCGGGCTTGACGCGGATCCCGCTTGGTCTCATCTGCACCACCAGATCCTGAATCGTGCGCCCCTTGCGGCGTGGATGCGCCTTGCGTGCCTGCCATTCAAACGACTGGCGAGACCGCGGGAATTCATGCACGGTGAGTTTGTCCGCTCCCCAGCGCTTCTCAAGCCACGCGTCGATCACATCTCGATACTCGCGATAGAAAGCCGCATTCTTCTCGCGGAAGTTCTGCTCCCACTCTGGCATATCGTCCGACAACTTGGGACGGACGGTGAACGCTTCCACCCAAATCGGAAATCCTGGCAACGTGTCTGACGGAATTGCCTTGACGAAGGCATCCCATGCATCAAGCCACGCGCGTTCGCTTGGACGCACGCGGTATTCACTTACATTTGGAATCTTCGAATCGGGCTGAAGAAGGTCCGCGACTTGCCACCCTTCCGGGTTCCAATCAGGGAAATACTTCCGATGAAGGAGCGGAGAGGGTCTTTCAAGAATTGCCTCGGCGCCCACATACTCGCCAAGAATGAACACGCGGTCGCGCACTTGCGGCGCCCCACCGTGCTCAGGCGGAATCAGATGCGGCGAAAGGATCACCGGCTCATCACTGACGCGGTAGCCAGTTTCGCGTAGCGATGTGATGATCGTTGCCCATGTGTCGCGGTGCCGCGGTCCGGTGAGATTGCGGACGTTTTCAAGCATCACGTACTTTGGACGCTTCGCGCGCAGGATCTCAAGGATGTCAAAGAACAGCGTGCCTCGGGTCTGATCACGCACCCCCATTTGCGCACCAGACTTTGAAAATGGCTGGCAGGGGAAGCCTGCGCAGAGGACATCGTGGTCAGGGACGAGGCGACCGATTTCCTTTGAAGTCCTGGCCGAACCCTCGTCATCGATCGTCTCTCGCGTGATCGTGCGAATGTTCTCTACGAGCCGGTTCTTAGGGAGACCGGGGAAACTGGATCGATACACCGTGCGACACAATTCATCGAGTTCACATGCCATGACACACTTACCGCCCAGCGATTCAAGCGCATGGTGGAAGCCGCCGATACCGGCGAAGAGATCTATGAAAGTGAATCGCCCGGTGGGCATGGGAGAAGTGTAGTCGGACGGGACGTCATCGCAATCAACTCTGCAAGTCATTCCGGAACTGTAGCCATCACTTGCTCAACCCACACCTTCACAGCCGCCGGGTTGGTGATCCCCTTGCTTTGGAACAAGCGAATGATGTCCCGCCCAGAGATCACCACCACCGGGTGTTGGTCAGCAATGATTTCGGTATAGGCCTGCCTCGACACAAAGCTCGTCGTTACCAGGACGCCAAATTGCCGATGCCGAAGTCTTGAAATGAGTCTCTCGGTATCTTTGACGTTAACCCCGCGCTTTAAGGTCGGATCGTAGTGCTTCGCCTCAAGCGCGAACTCCACCTGATGCGCGCCGCCAATGATTCCGCCAAGCGAAAGTTGCCCGATGGCATCGCGCCCGCCGTCGACTGACGGTCGCGTGACCTCTGCGGAGATGTTGGGCTCGGCAAGCTTAAAGATGGCAACCGCGACAAATTCAAAAGCCCGGTGACCGATCGATGCGTGCAGTGCCTTGAGCATGTTCCACTCTTGAGTTGCGCCAGCCTTGGGAAGCTGCTCCTCACGAGTTCTTGGCTCAATCATGGGTCGAACTTGAAGCGGCTTGATGGCCCCCCGCTCCATCCAATCCATCCATACCTTCGGTGCGCCAGGAGCGTCGGTGGCTCGCTTACCGCTACAAATCCCATCAATCCACTGCCGTTCAATCACTGAGTCGGCTCCGGGTGCCGACGTGTCCAGTATTGAGAATGTGGCTCGGTAATTTTGAAAGCGATTGTCTCCTGACATACGCCACACTGCTACAAGTGACTCGGATGCTGAGATCCCAGCCTCACCGGGAACCGCAAGACCCCGGAACTTCACTGCCCACCCTGGCGCCGCTCGAGCAAACACAAAGATGGGCGGAATCAACTTTCGACGTTGCAGCGGACCCGTCAGTGCTGCAAACATGTCTCGCAGAAGCGCGTTGCCGCCGCGTTGAGTGTCGTGGAGGGCTTTACCAGGGTGCCGATTGTCACCGTAGTAGGTCAGGGTTCCGCGTTCAAGATTGAACTGATCCGGCCAATCGGACTCTTTGCCGCTGCTGTAGATCACCAGTGCGCGACACTGGCCGAAACCGCCTTTGCCGATCGGACGGAAGCCACCCTGATTTCCTGCGCCCTTGTGCTCGCCTACGCCCTTAAACATCTTGGCGATCGGATCATCCGAAACATTTCCCGCCGACCCGCCGGCATAGGTGGCATCGACGGCAAGCGGAGCGCTGAGAAGTTTCGTGAATGCGTAGATACGCCGGTGCGCCGGTGGCGCTGAGTACAACCCGAATTCATTTGTATTCGTCAGACGATTGGCAGTTTCGGTCTGTGCATTGGGCGACATAGTCCACCAGATCCTATCGAAGGGGCTCGGGACCTGGCCGCAGGAAACACGCTGAACTGGCCTTCCAACCGAATCACGGAAACCCCCAAATCCAACTACCGTCCGCACTTCACCCATGCTCATCCCCCACCCCTACCTCCGCCTCTACGTCGACAACACCGGTCGTTCGCACTTTGAAGCCTGCACGCTTCCACTCGGTACGCGCAGCTTCGCGCCGCCGACCACGCCGCTTGAAGCGTCCGAGTTCCTCCCAGCAACCGGATTCGTAGTGGTGCGCTTCGCTGGCGACTGGTCCGGACCATGGCACCCTTCGCCGTACCGACAATGGTTCTTCATGCTGGCCGGCTCGCTCACCATCACCGACGGCAACGGCACGGAACGCACCCTCTGCGCCGGCGACGTCATCCTCCTTGACGACATGGGCACCAAAGGCCACCTGACGCGCGTCAACGGCGGCCAGCAAGTGGTTGCGGTGGGCGTGCGGGTGGCGGATACCGCATAACGCGCTCTTCACGGATACCCGTTACCCATGTGCCCGGACGGCGCGAAGGCCGCCGCCGGCGTTGACCGAGTGTTTAACTCGTTGGGATTCGCTCGTTTACACATTTGGTTCCCGGGGCCGATGAAACCTGCCCGTTGCGATGAACGCAATCTGAGCGCACACCTAACACAACTACGCGATGGAGACGCACCCTGCTTTGCGTTACTACAAGGGACAGGACATTTCTACTGTTGCCCTTGTTTCCTCACTCCCATTCCCTTTGGAGCACCTCTATGAAACTGATTTCTCCGCTTGTTGTCACCACCGCATTGATCGCACTGACACATGCAGCGTCTGGCGCTGTTGTTACTCAATGGACCTTTAACTCCTCAAATGCGGCTCTCACGCTCACTCCCTACATCGGCGCCGGAACCGCTACGTATGTGGGTGGCACCGCTGCCAATGGCACCGGAATTGCAACCGGGTGGGCTGATGACACCACCGCCGTCGCGCCAGTTGTAAACAATCGATGGACCATGACGACATTCCCAACGGCAAGCAACGCAAGCGGAACCGCTGGCGCACAGTTTGCGGTTTCAACAGTTGGATATGAAGATGTGATTGTGACGTTCGGTCTTCGAAACTCAAACACATCCAGCAAGTATGCCATGCTGCAATACTCAACCGACGGTACCAACTTTACAAACTTTGGTGACGTGATCACTGGCACTGGCGATGTGTGGACGTCCGTGTCACGCGATCTGTCGGCATTGACCGCCGTCGACAACATCAGCACCTTCGCCTTCCGTGTTGTTTCCGTATTTGCACCGGGCACTTCTGCATATGCAGCTGCAAAGAGCACTAGCACCTACGCCGCTACCGGAACATATGGATTTGACTTGGTCACGGTGAGTGGCACCGCAATCCCAGCCCCTGGTGCAGTTTCACTGCTCGCGGTTGCTGCCTTGATGGCACGACGACGACGCTAAGTATTTGCTGTCTTGATTCTGTAAGTTCCGACCGCCTCCATTTACGTGGGGGCGGTTGTTCATTGGCAACTCATCCCGCATCTATACCTCCGCTTCTACGCCGGCGACGTCATCCTACTTGACGACATGGGCACCAAAGGCCACCTGACGCGCGTCAACGGCGGCCAGCAAGTGGTTGCGGTGGGCGTGCGGGTGCCGGCGGATGTCCCGTAAAGGCCGCGGGCGTACTTGCACCGCCCTTGCGCGGCATACTATGAAACCATGACAACGGCATTGAAAATGGGTTTCGCCAGCCTCGCCGCTTGCCTGGCGCACGGCTGTACCGGCGAATCATCAACCGGTCTCGCGTTGCCCGACCTCGCCGCACACCAGTGGAAGCACCGCGTGTTGATCATCGATACGCCGTCCATGCAGGCCGCCCCCTACCTGCAACAAATCAGCGCCTTCGATGCAGCAGCGGCGGGACTGAAGGAACGCGACCTGGAAGTCATCACCCAAACATCAGCGCCAGCGTTTCGGGTGCGGCTCGTTGGTAAAGACGGTGGAGTGAAGCTTGACCGCAGTACGCCGATGACGACCGATGAACTCTTCACCATCATCGATGCGATGCCCATGAGGCAGGACGAACTGTCAAACCGCTAGTGGTGCGCTTCGCTGGCGACTGGTCAGGACCATGGCACCGCTGTCCTGACCAATATTCGCCCACAAAGCCCCGTTTCCCGGCGCTCAGGGCCTATTTCAGGCTGTTTGCGCGAATTAATGATCCGCCACGGTGGGCTCTTGCGCCTTTCGGGTTGGCCTGCCCTTCGAAACCCTTCGTTGAGCGGAGCAACCCTTGCGTTTCCCTTGTTTCCCCGCAAGAGCCTGATGTACGTCTTTCCCGAGTACCACACATGAAATTCACCGCACTCACCGCGTCCGCAGTCGCCAGCCTCGCCACCCTTGTCATGGCCCCCGCCGCTTCGGCATCGGTGGTGGTGATCAGTAACCAGTCCGTGTGGAACATGTACACCGCGTTGCAGGGCGCATCGATAGCCACTGAAACCTTTGAGAGCTTTCCGGAAGGCTACGGCGGGGCGTCAGCGACCGGCACTGCTGGCAGTACCACCTGGAACGCCAGCTCAAAGGGTGGGCTGTACTTCGGCGCAGTCGGTGGTCAGCAGGCGATTTCAACCCTGTTCCCGAACACAACGATCGATGGCACGCTCAATTTCACCTTCGCTCCCGGGGTTCAAGGTATCGGTGGTGAGTTCTTTGGTTTGGACGAGAACTTCAATGTGATTCTCGCCAACATCACTGTGACACTTGGTAACGGCAGCACATACACCACCGAAACGAAATCCGCGACAAACTTCGTGGGCTTCTACTCAAGCGGTGCGGCGATCTCAAGCATCTCGATCTCAACATCGTCGCTAAACATGTATCCCGCTGTCGGCAACCTGTACTTTGCCACCGTTCCTGCGCCAGGTGCCATCGCCCTGCTCTGCTTCTCTGGCATCGCAGGTACACGGAGCCGCCGACGCGCGATGTCGATGCGCTCTTCGCTGTGATCGATGCAATGCCCATGAGGCAGGACGAAGTATCGAATCGCTAAAGCATGCCTCGTGTCCGTCGAACACTTCGCCAACTTCGCGACCGATCGCGTACGCTTTCCTAACCTGAACGTTGGCACGACGCGTCTACTGAATCAAGACTCACAATGGTCGATCCGAATTACGAATTTGCGGTCGCCCAGGTTACAGGTACGCGCGACGTGCACGCCGGTCACCTCGGTTGCGCTCGTTGCATGCAGCCTTTGGGGGATCAGATCCCAAGTCGTTGTCCGGAATGCGGGGTCGCGCTTGACCCGGCCAACCCGCGAAGCGTGTGCGACCTTCGCAACCGACGGGATCGAGTGGAGCTCATCATGGCTCTCGCCGCCGGAATAGTGGTTGGAGGGCTGCTGGGCTTCGGATGGTGGTTCGGCTTGATGAAGCACAACCGATGGCTCCCGATCCTCAACTTCCTCGTTCCGATCGTCTGCCTTGCTGCTGTGCCCGCGGTCTTGTGCGCTCGGCTTCCGCGTGTCCGACTGGCGATCGCCTACGCGATCGGTAGCTGGAGTTTCTTGGGCTGGTCGTTGCTCGCGATCGCGATCGACAATTTGCAGCAAGGAGCTTCGATCACTGACCTGGGGCTCGACTTTCGAGGCACGTTCGTTGTGGGAGGGCCAGTGGTCGCCGTGACCACCGCCGTGGGCATCGGACTCGGAGGTTTGGTCCGAGTAATCGTCAGTCGGACTCGGCCGAAGGCGTGAAGACTTTGGCAGCAAGCGCATAACGCGCATCGGTCTTTGCACGCGACCTTCGGCCGCTGTTGAAAGTAGTCCGCCCGGAACGGACCTCATGGCGCGTGGTCTCTATGCGCCGCGTCCACGTCAGTCGCGGACATCGTCCGGATCGCCGAGCCGGTAGCTGGTGCTACGACCACCGCTGGAGTTCTGCACCACGATGCCGCGCCGCAGCAATTCACGGATATCGCGAAGGGCCGTGTCCGTTGAACACTTCGCCAACTTCGCGTACTTCGATGTTGAGAGGAACCCCTCGAATCCGTCCAGCATCCGGTTGATGACCAGGCGTTGGCGTTCGTTGACTGGTCGGAGGTTGATGCGCTGCCAGAGACGGGACTTGGTCAGGACGGTGCCAATCGTCTGATCGGCGCCGCCAATAGCGCGGTCCAGGCAACCGAGAAACCAGTCGAGCCAATCCGTGATATCTACGTCACCGCGCTGGGCAGACTCCAGTTGCAAGTAGTAGTTCTTCCGCTCGCTCTCGATCTGTGACGACATGCTGTAGAACCGATCCTTCGTGCCGTCGGCGCGAGCGAGCGCCATGTCCGCGATCGCACGGGCGATGCGCCCGTTGCCATCCTCAAATGGATGGATTGTCACGAACCAAAAATGCGCGATGGCTGCTTTGAGCACTGGATCCGTTGCGGACGGCGCATTGAACCACTTGATGAACCGCGCCATTTCCACCTCAAGGCGGCGCGCCTCCGGCGCCTCGAAGTGCACCTTCTCCCGTCCGATCGGTCCGGAGACAACTTGCATCGCTCCCGCCTTCTGCTTGCGCCATCCTCCGACCGTGATCCGACGGATCCCACTTCTGCCAGTCTGAAAGAGCGATGCGTGCCAGTCGAACAGACGCTTCTTGGTCAGCGGCTTGCCGAAGTTTCGCGTGCCATCCAGCATCATGTCTACAACGCCTTCGACATCACGTCCAACTTTCGGCAGTGCAGCGATGCGCAGTCCAAGCATTCGTGCGATCGAGGATCGGACCTCGTCGGAATTCAAGTGTTCGCCTTCGATGGCAGAGGATTTCACAACGTCACTCGTCAAGACGGCGAGGCTCGCTTCGGCGCGCAGGTCGAATCCCATCGCCTCCATTCTTCCAAGCAACCGACCTTGCTTGTGACGCACCGTCGCCAATAGCCCAGCGAGCGATTCGCCGTCCCAAGTGAACTCCGGCCAGCTGGCGCGTTCGTGGATGTAGGTGATCTTTCGCCGCATGATCTGCGGTGATTATACCACGCATTCACCGCGCAGTCACGCCTAATATCTTCGCTCCATGAAACACTATGTCATCGCAGGTGGTAGTTCCGGAATCGGAAAGGCCCTCACTGAACAGCTGCTTGCCGCGGGTCACCGCGTCTATGTCTTGGCGCGCGCCGCCCGGGCGTTGGAGCCGCACCCCAATCTTCAATTCATTGAGACGGATTTCAGCGTCCCCGCGCCAGTGATCCAAGGGCTACCTGAGGAGATTCACGGGCTTGCCTACTGCCCCGGAAGTATTCAACTTCAGCCGTTTCACCGGATGAAGGAAGATCTCTTTCTAAACGACTATCGAATCAATGTCCTGGGAGCAGTCCACCTCATTCAGGCCGCATTGCCCGCGCTGAAGAAGCCGGGGCAATCATCAATCGTCTTGTTTAGTACGGTGGCAGTGCAAACCGGTATGCCCTTCCACGCCTCGATCGCTGCTGCCAAGGGCGCCGTTGAGGGCCTCACCCGTTCCCTGGCGGCGGAGTTTGCAACCGCGGGTATTCGGGTGAACGCCATTGCGCCATCACTCACGAACACCCCGCTTGCAGATCGACTGCTCAACAGTCCTGAGAAGTTGGACGCATCCAACAAGCGTCATCCGATCGGCCGCGTTGGTCAACCCGCCGAAGTGGCGGCACTCGCCGCACTGCTCCTGAGCGAGCATGGGTCATGGATGACGGGCCAAGTGCTGCACCTGGATGGCGGCATGGGTCAGCTGAGATTGTTCGCGTAATGCAACGCGTCCTGCTCTGGTACCGAAACGACCTCCGAGTCGCAGACCATGAAGCGCTGCACCGGGCCGTTGGTGCAGGCGCGCAGATTCTGCCGGTGTACATCGATTCCTGTGCGCCCAGTCGATATGAGCTGCCGGGCAATCCCGCCATTCCTGGCTTTCGTTGCAAGTTTCGACTTGAATCACTGCGGGCGCTTGATCAGCAGTGGCGTGATTGGAAGAGTTCGCTGGTAGTCATGACCGGCGACCCAGCGGAAGTCATTCCGCAGCTCTGCGCCAAGTATCAGATCAATGCGTTGTTCCTGAACGCCGAGGCGTCGCATGATGAGGCAATGCAGCACAAGCAGCTTGCGCAGCAACTACAGAGCGCGAACGTTGCATGCAATGTCTTTCACGGCGCCCCGTTGATTCACCCAGACGATCTTCCGTTTGCACTGCGCGATCTCCCCGACATCTTTACGCAGTACCGCAAGATTGTGGAAGCCCGACTCTTTGTCCGCACCTGCTTCCCCACACCCACCGCAGTGCAGGCGCTGCCACATACCGAAGCGCCCTTTGAGCCGCACTTCCCTGAAACGATTGCCGATGTTCGAAGCGCCCTGCCATTTCAGGGCGGTGAACCGGCAGGCCAGGCACGGCTCCATGACTATGTGTGGAAGTCTGACTTACTTCGCACTTATAAGGAGACACGCAACGGTCTGATCGGACCTGAATACTCATCCAAGTTCAGCGCGTGGCTTGCAGACGGATGCATTTCACCGCGTCAGGTGTTCCATGAAGTGCGCCGCTACGAAAGCGAGCGCGTCGCCAACGACAGTACCTATTGGATGATCTTTGAATTGCTGTGGCGCGACTACTTCCGCTTGGTCATGGAGAAATTCGGCACTGCCCTGTTCTCGATTGATGGGATTGCGCGTCGCAGGACGCCCCGCTCATGGGGGCGCAATGCTGCCGATTTCCAAGCATGGGTGAGCGGCAACACCGGCAATCGGTTCATCGACGCCAACATGCGCGAGCTGCTTCTGACCGGATTCATGAGTAACCGCGGACGACAGAATGTAGCGAGCTACTTTGTGCATGAACTTGGTTTGGATTGGCGCCTTGGGGCTCAATACTTTGAGGAGGCCTTGGTGGATTACGACGTCTATTCCAATTGGGGAAATTGGGCATACTTAGCTGGAGTAGGCAACGATCCCCGGGAGAACCGACGGTTTAACATCACCCGTCAAGCGGACGTCTATGACCCCGCGGGCAGCTACCAGAAGCTTTGGCTTGATTGAGTTGGGCTACATCGCGCGCAGGATCGATGTCTTGTCTACGGGAGTGCTCGAGGAGAGCGACCAGGTCACGTGATGGCAACCCCAAGCACGAAGGCATTCATAATCAGCAACACGATCGCCGGAAGGGCCTGGACGAGCGAGTCTCCGACGCGGATGCGCGTGGCGATACCCATCAGCATGGTGAGTGCAAGGCCTGCGGCGGCAACAACAAGCACGGGACGGCTGAAATAGCCCACCAGTAGCCCGACCGCCCCCAGGAACTCCAATGCGCCGACCAGCATGCGGTACCGCGCAAGTCCGTAACGTTGGAACTCCACTTCCATGCGCGGTGAGAAGAGGCAGACGACCCCGTAGAAGAGGAACGCAACAGCCGATAGTGCTCGGGCGATTTCGAAGGCGGTCTGCATTGGGGGGATAAAAGGAATGGTAGGCCCGACGAGGATTCCGGTCATCGGATATCTTGAAACCCATGCCCATCATCGGCTCCATTCTCCAAGTCATCGTTGGCCTCGGTCTCTTAAACGTGTGGCTCCTGCGTCGCGGGAGCTCAACTGCCTACCGCGGCGGCGAAGCGAAGAACCTGAAGGAAGAGTTTGCGACCTACGGACTACCCGCAGCGATGTTCTACATCGTCGGTGGCCTGAAGATCATCTGCGGCGTGCTGCTCTTAGTGGGACTGGCGTATCCGCCCGTCGTGCTGCCAGCGGCGGCAGTGGTTGTGGTGCTCATGTTGGGTGCGGTTGTCATGCACCTGAAGGTGCGTGATGGCGTAGTGAAGTTTGTTCCGGCAACGCTGATGCTGGCCATGAGCGGCGCCATCTGCGTGATTTCTCGCTTGTAACAGCGCTCGCGCCGCAGCGGTCAGTCTGACGTAGGTAGCAGCAGGCGACGAATGTCCCGCGGCTTTAGCACCACACCGAGATTCAGTACAAGCATTGCGATTCCAAGGGCGATGCCCCGCGGGAACATCGTCACGTTGAACGCGACGATTCCGATGGTGATCGGCAGTTGCATCACGCCCGCCGCGAACCGTGTGCGAGGCACGAGCAGCAGGATGCCGAGCATCAAGTGCCCCACCGCAAGCCAATCCATCAGGCCACCGTCACGGATGAGCTCCCACATCTGTGCGCCACGCGAGCCGTCACTCATCGGCGGCTTGGCCCACTTGAAGACATGGTTGGCCGCGGAACCGATCAACGGAACCGACAGAAGAATGGCGCTGATTGCTTGCAGATGTCGCTGAATGGGGGGCATGGCGGTTGTCCGGGTTGGCTGTCTTGTCGACGGGCAAGTTGACTAATCGTCGTTCGAAGTCCCTCGCCGCCAAGTTTCATATGATTTTCGTCTACGCATGCCCGCGGACACGATCACCAACATCTCCTGCTATCAGTTTGCCGAGCTCACCGATCTCAAGGTGCTGCGGCAGCGTCTCTTGGAGCAGTGCAAAGCCAATGAGCTCAAGGGGACGATCCTGCTGAGTACCGAGGGCATCAATATGTTCGTCGCTGGCATTCGCGAGCACGTGGATGCGCTGGTCGCCGTGCTGCATGCCATTCCCGGACTGGAAGGTCTCAAGCCCAAGTACAGCGAGAGTGCAGAGCAGCCGTTCCGTCGCATGCTGGTGCGCATCAAGAAAGAGATCATTGCGTTTGGGGTGGAGGGGATTGAGCCTGCCAAGTACACCTCGCCGCGCTTGGATCCGAAGGTGCTCAAGCAATGGCTTGATGAAGGTCGCCCGGTCATTCTTTATGACACCCGCAACGACTACGAGGTGAAGCTCGGCACGTTCAAAGGCGCAGTGGTAGCGGGTATTGATTCGTTCCGCGACTTTCCAGCGGCGGTCGCTAAATTGCCACCAGAGATGAAGCACGCGCAAGTGGTGTCATTCTGCACAGGTGGTATCCGCTGTGAGAAAGCCGCGCCGTTCCTGGAGCGTGAGGGCTTCGAACACGTGTGGCAACTTGACGGCGGGATCTTGAGATACTTTGAGGAGTGCGGCAACTCGCATTACCAAGGCGAGCTGTTTGTGTTTGATCAACGCGTGGGCGTCGATCCGGGGCTGCAGGAAACGGCGTGGTCATTGTGTTTCGCCTGCCGGGCGCCGCTCACCGCTGAGGAGAAGACTGATCCTCGGTACGTGGAGAATCTGTCCTGCCCCTACTGCTTCAAGGCAACCGAAGAGCAGCAGCGTCAGCAGATCGAAGCGCGCCACGCCGCCATTCGTGCCGCGGTGACGCCGCTCCCTGGGAGCGTTCCGTATGACCAGGCACGCCCGCTGAATGTGCCGGAGGCTTGCGATCGCGGCACCATTCTTGACTGCGTGTGCGAGGTGATGTCGCACATCTCGCGCGAGGAATGGCTTGCTGTGTGCGAGGCGGGCAGCATTGTCACTGATGACCACACGCCCGTCTCCGCGCAGCACATCGTCCGCGCTGGGGAGCGCTACCGGCACCTGAAGCCCGCGCAGTGTGAGCCCGATGTGAATGCGGACATTCGCGTGCTATTTGAAGACGAAGCGATCATCGTGCTGAACAAGCCCGCGCCGCTCCCAGTGCATGCGTGCGGGCGGTTCAATCGCAACACGCTGCAATTCATATTGAACGTTGTGTGGCATCCGCTCCGGCCGCGCAGCGTGCATCGCCTGGATGCAAACACCACTGGTGTCACTGTCTTGTGTAAGACGCGGCAGTTTGCAAGCTTGGTGCAGCCGCAGTTTGAACATGGCGAGGTTGAGAAACACTATCTCGCCCGCGTGCAGGGACATCCGCCACACGATGAGTTCACCTGTGACGCGCCGGTGAGTGCTGAAGCGGGCAAACTGGGCGGGCGCACGGTGGATGAAGCTGGCCTCGCGGCCCACACGGAGTTCCGCGTGCTTACGCGCGATGCCGACGGCACCACCCTACTTCTTGCACGGCCCTTGACTGGCCGTACCAATCAGATCCGCATTCATCTCTGGCACCTTGGCTTCCCGATCGTCGGCGACGCGGCCTACCTGGCTGATGGCGTTGTTGGGGAAACCCAAACCCTCGCCGTGGGCGACGCCCCGCTCTGCCTGCATGCGCAGCGGATTACGTTCACACATCCGCTGACCAAAGAGCGCGTGACGTTTGAGGCGGAGCCGCCGGGGTGGGCGACTGTGTAAATCGTCCACTTGGTGGATGATATTCGTCCACTAAGTGGTTGATTTACCGGAAGTCGTTAGTAAACTTTGAATATGCTGAAACGCAACATTCTTCCCGCCGTCAAGGCTGCGCTGACTGACACGCCAGTAGTGCTTCTGCATGGTGCAAGGCAAGTTGGCAAGACAACGTTGGCACACGCGATTGCGAATGGGCGTCCGCGTCGCGAATACAAATCTCTTGATGATGGATCCGAACTCTCCGCGGCGTTGACTAATCCCGATGGATATGTGCGCGGGCTTGGCGGTCCGGTGGTCCTAGACGAAGTGCAGCGGGCTCCGGAACTGTTTCGCACGATCAAGGCCGCAGTCGATCGCCATCGGATCGCCGGTCAATACCTATTGACAGGCTCCGCCAACGTCATGCTGCTGCCGCGCCTGTCAGAATCGCTCGCGGGACGAGTCGAAGTGATCACCCTTTGGCCGTTCTCGCAAGGCGAAATAGAAGGAACGGTCGAATCGTTTATAGATAGGGCATTCAGCGCCTCACGTATGCAATGGCAAGCGCCCACCAGTAAGTCACGGCCACTCACTGATCGCATTGTTCGCGGTGGATTTCCAGAACCAATGAGCCGTGCTGACACTTCACGCCGCCGCGCTTGGTATGGCGCCTATCTCGAGACAACCTTGCGCCGCGATATTCGAGATTTGGCCAACATTGATAGCTTTCTTGAGTTACCACGATTGCTTTCACTCATTTCACATCGCACAAGTGGCCTGCTGAATTTTGCTGATTTGTCCCGAGGAATTTCAATTCCGCAAACCACTCTCAAGAGATATTTCACGCTGCTTCAGGCATCGTTTCTTGTGGTCACGATTCCAGCATGGACGACCAACCGCGGCTTACGCCAGACCAAGGCTTCTAAAGTATTCATTTCTGATACAGGCCTTGCGTGTCATCTCCTTGGGGCTGACTCGAACACCATTCGCACCGATGGTCGCATTCGCGGAATGCTGATGGAGAATTTTGTAGCCATGGAATTGCTCAAGCAAATTGGCTGGAGCAAGACTCGTCCATCTGCGCATCACTTTCGCTCAAGTAGTGGCCAAGAAGTGGACTTTGTCCTTGAAGATCAGACAGGCCGCATTGTTGGAATTGAAGTGAAGTCGTCGAAGTCAGTCGGCGCTGATGACTTTCGTGGGCTTCGCGTGCTGCGCGAACTTGCTGGAAAGAAATTCGTGCGCGGCATTGTTCTTCACGATGGCGATTCAACCGTTCACTTTGACCAAGAATTTGTCAGTGCACCCATTTCCGCACTGTGGACGGATTGACTCAGCCATCCGCTGCCTAAGCAGCGCGTGACGCCGCAGGTATGGGCGACGAGTTAATCCGCCCTACGCTGCGGCACACGGCGCACCAGCGCAAGACCGCCGACGAGCAGCACCACGATTCCCGCGGCGCCCCAGAGCACGCGGTCCACCAGGTCACGCGCCACACGATCGACGCTTGCTGCAGCGGCGGGCAAGCGATCTGACTGCACCAACCCACTGCTTGCCTCGATGAGTTTGCGCGCTTCGGCGGCGGATGTGCCAGCCTCGCGGACGAGGGACTGAAGGTCGGCGATGGTGAGCGACTTGCCTTCGGAAGGCGTGTTGTCAAACCGCGCCACCAACCCGTCGATGGCGGCGATCACCTTCTGCAGCTCCGCGGACAGTGCGCGTGCCTCGGCGATGGTTCCGCGCGCCTCCGCAAGCACCGGAGTGAGCGTGCGCTCCTGTTCGGAAAGGCTGGAAATGATGGCTTCGCGCTCCTTGGCCACGCCGCCCAAGATGGCCTCGCGCTGCGCAGCTACCTGGATCGAGATGCTCTGCGTCAGCCGGAGCGCGGTCATCTCCGCCTGCTGCCCCAGCACGTACGGATACCGCGACGAGTACCACAGCGCGCGTTCGCCAAGCAGGCGCGCATCGTCAACAGCGACGGAGACCTCATTGAGCTCCTCCAAGAGCCCGCCTGCATCGGCGCGCTCGGCAAGCGTCAGCTGGTTGCGGTCAGAGGCAAAGTCTGCCAAGCGCACGAATGACACGATGCTCTGGTCCGGATGTCGCGCGATCCACGCGTCGACCAGCGCGCGCAGGCGTGCGAGCTCGGCGACCTTCAGATGATCGGCTGCCTGCTCCCACAGCGCATCGCGCGCATTGGCCAGCTGCTTGGCGCCGGCAAGGCCCGCCTCGAGCGGGATGCCAACGCCCGCCCAGTGGTGCTCAAGCGCCCACGTCTCCAGCGAGCACAGCACCAGCATGTCCATGATGGCGACGCTTGGGTTTGGACCAACCGCCACGTCGAGCGAGGCGCCCATGCCGTTACGGAGGAAGGCCTGCGTGACCCACATGCACTGCATGTCGCTGCCGCAGGCACGCTGCATTTCAAAGGCCATGGCGCCAAGTGCGGAGTTCCAATCATCCGACATACTCATCACCGCCGACTGCAGCGCGAGCGCCTGCGCGGTATCGATGGCGGTCAGAGAGGAGTTGTTCGGCGTGACGGTGTGGTGGCCGCCGCTGACGCATCCAGCCAAGGGGACGAACAAGCAAAGATTGAGGGCAACGGCCATGCAGCGCAAGCACCCAAATTCACTGCGAAGCGGCGGTTTCATGCGGCTAATGTAACACGCGATCCGGAGATACCCGCCGGCTTGTCGGCAAGACAGCGAATAGTTTGAGCGCGAGTTTCCTTGCCATGAAGCCCAGCCCCTCCCTGTGAAACCATTTCCAGCTTTGGTGCCGGTTGAGCAGTAACTGGTGAACGGGCATCCGTTGCGGACACACCATATGCATGGTGGCCGGGTAGTCCGTGTTCCGTGGAACCGGATGACAGAGCGTGGTCCCGGACTGAAAATAGTTCCGAATGGCCAGAGCGAGGTCGTTGCCGATGTACTTGGTGTAATCGCTCCAAATGATCGGTCGAGTGTCGGCCTCAAAGTAATACCGTTTGCCATCCCGCTGGGACAGCAGGCAGCCAAGGTTAGCGAAGCCATTGAGCCCCAGTGCTTGGCCGATGGCCTGCAGTTCGTCGAAGACGTCGGCGGGGACTTCGCTCAGTTGCTGATATCGCCGCATGGACGAAGGGCCGAAGGGACCGGAGACCGTGGCCTGGATCGTGGCGTAGCCAAAGTGAACCAACTGCCCAGCTTGGTAGAAGCCGGAGAGGTCAAGCAACTGACCTTCGATCTTCTCTTGGACCAAGACCGGAAAGCTGATGGGTGCGACACCGAGTTGCTTCAGCTCATCCTCGGTGCGGCATTCATACACCCCCTCGCCGGCGCCGGAAGCATCCACCTTCACCAGCAAGGGGTAGCCCAGCGCCCGGCCGCAGTCGGCCAGATCGTCCGGATGATGTGCAACGCGAAACGCGGGCGAGTTAATCCGGTGGGCGTGCATGGCCTGGGCCAGGCGGATCTTGGAGTAGAGATGACTGAAATGCTCAACGCCGCAGACGGGGAGCAGCTTGAGCTTCAGCGCATCGGGGATGTCGGCGCCGAGGATGAGGCCGATGGTCGCGTCGTCCGCAGGGATGACCAGGTCATAGGGCTTCTGAATGGCGTCCAAGGCAGCGGGCAAGAGCGCGGAGGCACCGGGCACGTAGTGCAGTCGGACGGACTTCCCGGACCATATGGGCAAGGGGCGGCTCGCGATGACATCCACCTCGAAACCCGCCCGGACCAGCATGCCGGGAATCGATTGCATGAGGCGTACGTTTTTGCCAAACAACAAAGCTTGATAGATACGCGCGGAACCGGTCATGAACAGGCATTCACCTTTCCAATGCCGCGGGCGGGCAAGCACGCTGGACCGAGCGTTGGGGTTGGGGTCAACGTCATGAGGAGACGCCGCCGCGCTCGTACCAGCCCTTGGAGTTGTTAACGACATACACCACCAACAGCATGACGGGCACTTCAATCAAGACGCCAACAACGGTAGCGAGTGCCGCCCCGGAGTTAAATCCAAACAGACTGATGGCAGCAGCGACTGCGAGTTCGAAGAAATTGGACGCCCCAATCAAGGCGGACGGGCAGGCCACGTTGTGCTTCTCACCCACTGCGCGATTCAGCCAGTATGCCAATGCGGAGTTGAAGAACACCTGAATCAGAATCGGCACCGCTAGCAGACCGATGACCAATGGCTGCTTCAAGATGGCCTCGCCTTGGAATGCAAACAGCAGCACCAACGTCAACAGCAAAGCAGCAATCGACCACGGGCCAATCCTGTCCATGGCCGCATCGAAGGCAGACTGCCCCTTGCGCATCAACGACCTGCGCAGGACCTGCGCGATGATCACCGGAATGACGATGTACAGCGCGAGCGAGATCAGCAACGTCGCCCAAGGAACGGTGATCGCTGACATGCCGAGTAGCAGTGCCACCAGCGGCGCAAATGCCACCAACATGATGCTGTCGTTCAGCGCCACTTGCGACAACGTAAACAGCGGGTCGCCACCAGTCAAACGGCTCCACACAAACACCATGGCGGTGCAGGGAGCGGCCGCCAGCAAAATCAACCCCGCGATGTAACTGTCAATCTGATCCGGTGGAAGCAGTGGCGCAAACCAGTGGCGAATGAACAGCCAGCCAAGAAACGCCATGGAAAATGGTTTCACCAACCAATTGATGAACAGCGTGACCCCAATACCTTTGACGTGTTTACGAACTTCACCGAGCGCCGAGAAGTCCACCTTCACCAGCATCGGAATGATCATGACCCAGATCAGCACACCCACCGGCAAGTTGACTTGCGCAACCTCCATGCGGCCAATCGCTTGGAACACATTGGGTAGAAACTGCCCCACCGCAATGCCCGCCACAATGCATAAGAACACCCACACCGTCAGATAGCGCTCAAAGACGCTCATTGGCGCAACCGGGGTCTGATTGGCGGTCGCTTCGCATTGAACACTCATTATGGACGTTCCTCTTCAACTGTTGGACAAAGCACGTGCGCTCATTTGCAATGATGCGGGTTCCAGCATTTCGGCAGGCAATTGGCACATGATTTCAAGGCGTCGTTTGATGGCATGCATGGTGTGGCGAAACGCTTCCAACTTTTCTTCATCCGTGCCGGTTCCCGCTGATGGATCAGGGTAACCCCAATGCGCAGTGCATGGGTGGCCAGGCCACACTGGGCATACTTCATCGGCTGCGTTGCCGCAGACCGTGATGATCAAGTCCATGACGGGTGCATCACGCGCTGCAAACACATCCCAGCTTTTACTATGTAATCCTTCGATCGGAATTCCTGCCGCTTGGAGTACTTGAAGGCCCAAGGGGTTGGGCCTTTGATGTTCCCGCGGGCTGCTGCCTGCTGAGTAGGCTCGGAAGCGGCCGTTACCAAGAGCATTGAGCAACGCCTCCGCCAAGATGCTGCGCGCTGAGTTGTGCGTGCAAAGAAACAGAACGTTGAGTGGCTTGGAATCGATTGACATGGTGCGAGGATTGGGCAGCCAGAGATGTGGTGTTTACTGCGCCGAACTCGTTCGTCGCGAAGGATGGTCCGGAGTCACACATCGTATGACCAACATAACAGTAGAGGAAGCCGGAGCGCCCGTGCGTGGAATGAGCGTAACAACGCCCTAGCACCGCCCTTTGCGGTGCAGGTGCTGGGTGGCCTTCAGTTGATTGATAAATCTCAGAGCACCGAATCACTCACCGAACGACACACATCGCCGCTTGGAATCGCACGCCCTCTGGTGTTAGGAGTGGCAACCATGTGGCACTAGCGTCGGGCGAATATTCCGCGCCAGCGCCGGGTTCATCAGCAGCCATCGGGCGTCCCGCCCATGTCATGGCGCGTATCGATGAGAGGCTGTCGATTCCCTCCGGCATCGCTTGCACAGATACCGAAAGTACTTCGCGCCCAGAAGGCGGCAGAATTCCATTCACGGTGATCAAACGCGTTGCTGATGGAACACCCACCTGCTCACCGGCAGGTCCGTACGGCTGCATGATCGCTGGACGATCAACCACTAGCGGCGCGCCGCCGTCGCGGAACCGAACAGTGACGCGCACTGCAAAGTCCGTGGTTGGCATGTAGCGCCGAATACTTGGCACCAACTGGTAGCCAGTGACTTTCACTGACGATGAGCCCGCGATGTTCCCCGGACTGCCGATGAAACGAATACTGCTGATCGAGTTGATACCAACCGGTAACGTCTGCCGCACAACGGACACTGTTGGATCCGCAGCACTCGGTTGATCGGATCCAATCGGCAGACCGCAAGTCACGTCACCCTCACCGCATCCGGCAAGGGTTGCGAGCGATGCAAGGCCTGGCACATCCTGGCAATTCAGACCGCGACCCCAGAAGAACGCGCCCGCCTCATAGCACTGTGCGTAGGTTGCCTGCCCGCACTGGCCACTGCTCAGCGTGCCCGCACCGGCGCGCGGATCGTCAAAGGACACCACGTTTTGGTTGCCGGCATCCGAATCCCAACCGAGCGCTGCGCAATCAAGCGTGACTGGATAGACAAGGTACGGAGAGTTGATCGGATCTGGCCGCATCGGACGCACATTCGTGCCCGGGCCGTCGCGGAACAGGTCGCCGTAGTAACTGCGCAGAACTGGATTACCGTTGCAATCAGCCACGTACCCGGGCGCGCTGCTGGCCACGCATGAACCCCACTGAGCGAGCAACATGCCCATGTCGTGACCGTCCACCGAAGCATCACCGTTGAGGTCCGCAATGCATGCTGGAGGCGCGGTTGGGCACGCGCCCCAACCAACCAGCAACTTGGCGAGGTCGGCTCCATCCACAGATCCATTGCCATCCAGATCACCAATGCAACTTCCGCCGCCGCCTACGGTGGCCGTCATGGCGTAACCGAATCCAACGGTGCCCGATGTTGCCACTGGTTGCCATGCCACGTACACGCCCGCCACGCTGCTTGAGCGGACCGTGCGTGCTGCCATCACATCGATGGCGTCTTGCATCAACACAACGTCGCTGTTCCAAAGTACCGCACCGGTGGCTGCATCGATGATGCCGAGGCGCGCCTTGGCGCCAACCGGCGAGCCGTTCTGGAATGCGATCCCGATACTGGCAGCGTTCACTGTGATGGACACCGGACCAGACGGATGACGCACGTTGCGTATGCACTGAAATGATGCGTCGATCGGCGTGATGCCGTCGCCCAGGATGATCGACTTTGATTCACCGATCCATTGTTCGTCGTCGGCGCACGCGATCGGCGCTACGCGGTCACATGCTTGCAGCAAGCGATTGGCGGAACCGGCGAGTGTGGCATTGCCACCGGGCGCTACGCGTGCGGGGTCGGTGAGGTCCGTGAGTTTGCCGCGCGCCGCAGCAGACATGAGGGCGAGGTAGGTGCGCGACGCGATCGTCAATGGCGCACTGCGTTCCTCAGTGGTGGGCGGGTGGCGCTGCAGATAGAGCGCGGCCACGCCGGCAACCATCGGCGACGCCA
>Ga0247834_1002960_pt1 | contig 24121 bp, 6 predicted proteins | sample LaCruzMarch2015__8_FD_187118 | JGI IMG/M metagenome (GOLD analysis project Ga0247834, IMG submission 187118) | Freshwater microbial communities from meromictic Lake La Cruz, Castile-La Mancha, Spain - LaCruzMarch2015_12m | ecosystem: Environmental > Aquatic > Freshwater > Lake | place: Spain...
ATTGATCGGATTCTATCTGTGCTCTTAAAATTTGGGGGGAGATAAACATTTTTTGCGGGAACGAAAAATGACGATTTCAAATCTCCCCTACTTCAGACAACGCTAAGATGAAGATACCGAACAGCCACAATCATCGTCGGTGGATGCACGGCCTGAAATTGGCATTGCTGCTGCGGGAGGTAGGAGGTCATGAGGTTGCGCATCATTCTCCAGGGTCGCTTTCCGTGCCAGGCCCACCCGAGCGGGCAACGTTGGATGTCATCGGAGCAACGACATTGCGAGCGGTATTTGAACCTCCCCTATCGGACGGTGGCTCGAAGATCTTGTCTTACCTACTAGAGTGGGACAAGGAGGCTGGTACTTCCGAGGTCCAGACCATTACCACCTCGCAAAATCTAAACTCCAACGAGATCCAAACGATCACAACGTCCGCACGAGACATCAACGAGATCCAAGTAGTAAAAACTTCCGCCACAGCCAAGGCTGAGGTGCAGGCCATCACAGTATCGCCTCCACACGGAGACCTGACCATCGATTCTGCATATGGCTTTGCCATAAGCATCGACACGATCAATGTCGGTGGGTCGCTTCAATACTCTGGTCAGATCAGTTCCAATGCGGCCGCAGACGGTGCGAGGTCATCGGTGGCACAAATATTGGAAAATATGGCGAATGTACATGCGCGGCCTACAGTGGAACGATCGAGTATGAACCCTGACGGAGGGCACACGTATCTCGTAACCTTCTCCACATCGATGGGCAACGTGCCCGAGATGGAAGTCTTCATGAGTGACCTTCCGGTTACTATTACGACTCTGCAGGAAGGAAATGAGCTTGAGGGATCGTTTCGGTTGGAATTTATGGGCGAAGTGACGGCAGATATTCCATTCGATGCGTCTTCGTTCGAAATGCAACACTCACTCGAGAGCCTTGGCAGTGTAGATTCCGTGTATGTGTCCAGGAGTTTGGCCGACGAACAGAGTGGGTACACGTGGGAGATCGAATTCCTTTCTGATAGCAACGGAGGGAATCTACCTCCCATGAAGGTTCACGGTGATGGCCTCCGAACGAGCAATGCCGTCGGTGGTGCGAATATCGAGGCTTCTACCGGTCGAGACGGAAGTTACATTTATGGCACATTCACCCTTGCTTTTCGTAAGTATTATTTCCCTCTAACCGAGTTTTTGTAGCTGCATTTGATACGTCTCTAATGTCGCGTCTTTGAATCATTCATAGGTGGCGATACGACGAAATCCATTCCATTCGACGCGGATGCTGCTACCGTGAAGAAAGAATTGGAGGCTTTGTCATCTATTGCTCGAATTCATGTAGAGCGCACCCCGCTGAACATCGTTGGGGGGTGTACATGGACTGTGTCATTTCTTGAGGACGTATCACGTTTGCATCGTGGAGACATGCCCGAGCTTGTGGCCCATTCCTTGCTCACAGGAACATCGGGCGAAAGTCCATCGATTGTTGTGACCGAGGAAAGGAAGGGGACGATTAAAGAAGTCCAAACTATTACAGTTCATGGCGGCGATGGTGGCAATGTCGATTTAGCGTCAAGTTTCAAACTAAGATTTGAGGGCGAAGAGACGGGAGATATTCTTGCGCTACCGCTCGGTGGAAATACCTGCCTGGGCTCGACGAAGGCGAAGCAAATCATAACAACAAGTACCGTTGATACCTCGGGTGCTGGTGGCGACGACTCTGTTTCGCATCTCACCACCTTTGCTCTCATTTATGAAGGCCACATTACATCCAACATCTTGGCCAATGGCGCCTCGTGCGAAGATACGTCAGCTTTGATTGAACAGGAGCTCATGAAACTACCACCTCTTTACGAGGTATCAGTGTCTGGATCCGACACCGACGCTGGCGATGAGGGTTGTGCGTGGGAAGTTACATTCCTCAGTGTTATGGGCAGTCCAGAACTCATGACATTGACTTCATCTAATGGGAAACTTTCTGCCGGCCCGAGCCACTCTGTCACTGTCGGCGATGCAAATTCTGTTATCCAAGATACGATTACAATATCGCAGCCTGAAGGATTTGAGGGTGATGTCAATCTCATACAGTCTGAGCTATCCAAACTGAGTACGATTGGGATTGTCACAGTGACTCCAACGAGTGCAGTTCCCGATGAATATGGCCAGTGCACTTGGCAGATCACATTTGAGAGCAAGGCCGGAAATACCCCATCTCTCCAAGTTGCTCGTGGCGGCACCAGTGTGTTTTCGACTGAGGCTGAATTGAATTCAGGTAACAGGGTTGTTGTCACTGACGATACTGCTCGAGGAACATCCGTACCCGTCTCAGGCGACTTTAGGCTTATTTTCGATGGAGAGTTGACCGGGTATATGCCTCACGACGCATCGTCGGATCTGATAAAGTCCTCGTTAGATGCCCTCCCCAATATCGGAGACGTCGCTGTGACCAGGATTGGTCCGGATGTGAATGGATGCTACTCGTGGGATGTAACGTTTATTTCGGACCTCGGGCCACTTCCTCGTCTTCTTGTGGATGATCTCGACTTGACAGGAACGGTTGCATCCATGGCCGTGTCCAAGACCATCGTGGGCGCTTTGCCCCCATTTGATGGACCTGACTATGGATCTGCGCTAGTCTCGGATACTGATGTGTCCGTTTTGATCCCCAAGCTGAAGCAAGGTATTCCATACTATGTCCGAATCAGTGCAATGAACGCTGTCGGAACAAGTCCATTCATCATGCCCTACCCACCAGTTGAAATTCCCCTTCCTCGACCACCAAAATCGCCATCCTCAGTGCTGTTGGAAGCCAAGGATGGCTCGACTCTTGCCGTGGCGATTTATTCTCCTTTTCATGATGGTGGAAGAGCCATTACGTCATATCGTGTTGATTACAGTACGCAGCAATTTGTACAGGAAAGGCAGAGGATTGGTCTAACTTGTTCTCCACAACCAGCGATACAGACCGTGACAACTTCAGCGACTGACATTGACGAGGTTCAATTCCTCATCATTGATTCAAGTTACGGCGGCGATGGTGAAGTTCAGGAAGTGCAACGTGTAATGTGCGATGCGACTGGTGGGACATTTGGTCTATCATTCGGTGGCGAGACGGCGTATATTGCGCATGATGCAGACTCGAATGAAATCAAGGAGTCGCTAGAATATTTGTCCGCGATAAATGATGTCAATGTTGACTTCAACAATGACAAGGCTTCCGCATGTGCGCCATTTGATGGTACATCCGCCGGTGATTTCTCGATAACATTCCAATCAGTAGTAGGGATGTCTGGAGACCTGCCTCTAATGACGGCTGAGTCAAGTGGTCTTGAGGGTGCACGCCACGTCGTCGTCACTACGGATGTCGATGGCGACGCGCCATTGAGTGGTTCGCTCAAGTTGTCATTCCGCGGAGCGATGAGTAAAGCAATTGATATTTCATTGGCATCTAACGACCTTGCCATAGCGATTGAGTTGGCACTCGAGGAACTTGACACAATTCAGCAAGGGGGCGTTGTTGTGGAGGCAGAGGACCTTGCAAACGGTGGTTACGAAAAAGTATTTAGCATTACATTCACGGGGAGTGGTGTTGGTGGGAATGTAGAGGCATTGCTTGTCGCACCTGAACATTTGTCGGTGACTGGGTCATCCGCCAACGCTTTCATCTTGTCGGACGGGGAGTCTTATGCTGCTCGGAACGCGGTAGAAACATTTACAAGTGTACCGGGCAATGTAATCTCGGGATTCTTTCAACTTCGACTAAGAGGACACACCACACGACGTATCTCATTCAACTCATCGGTTGATGAGATGAAGGCCCGGTTGGAAGAACTTCCAAACATTGGCCTGGTGGATGTCCAAATGAGTGGTCCGTCGATGGAAATGGCATATACGTGGACGATTACTTTCATATCCAATCCTGGGTACTTTCCTCCGTCCGCACGTATCGTGGATGACTTACAAGTCATAAATGAACTGTCGACGTTGGTTCCCTTTGACGACTCCGCAACGATTACGGTGAGCACTGTCAGAATTGGCCATGCGAGGCTCGAGGGACAATTTCAGTTGACATACGACGATGGAAAGATTGCTGCAACAACGCGGCCGTTGCAGAGTTTTATTTCAGCAGATGACCTCAAGATGGAATTGGAAGCTTTGCCCAACATTGGACATGTTACCGTCAAGCGATCCGAATCGTTAGTCGGCTATGAGTGGGATGTTGAATTTACATCGTGTACTCAGAAGAACGGATTAGATGTTTGCAACGATGGTAATTTGCTCCCGCTTGTGGCATCAAATATCAATTTACAAGGCTGTGGAGGCCCAGCCCTAGCTGTTACGGAGCTGGCAGAAGGACGTGGTGCCAGCTCCTGTGCTCATTTGAACTCTGGCCTTTGTTTCGATGAGGAGTCTTTTGATGGCGAATACCCCATTCACCATGACATTCAGGGCCTTGATCTGGGCACTCCATACTTTGTCCAAGTTCGACTCCGCAACTCTCAGAGTTATGGCTTCAGACAATTAGCAACCCCTTTGTACGCCACGCCACAGCATAACGCTCCAGGCGCTCCTCCTCCAGTCGTGTTGATAGCATCAACCAGCACCAGCATTACAGTAGGATGGGAAAAGCCGACAGTGAATGGAGGCCAGATCGTCTCCGGGTACGAGCTATGGATGGACGCCTGGAGTGGAGGAGAGCCGTCGTTGGTTTACGATGGCGCTGGTAGCCCAAATGTCATGGAATTTGGGCTTACGACGAGAGATCTTGGCTCACACAGCCAAGTTGTAGAAACAGGAAGGCAGTACCGCTTTCAAGTCAGAGCAATCAATAATTGTGACACCAAAGACTCCTCGCGATCTTGTTTTGGTGAATTCAGCGAGGTGCAAGTCTTTACGGTTAGAGACCCTCGTGCCCCGCTGCCTCCCTCGATGCCTCAACGCGACTCTGAAACTCAAGTCACGTCATTGAACCAGGCTATAATTTCCATTTCATGGGCTCCTCCAACAGACAATGGTGGATCTCCCATAACTGGCTATATTTTGTTCATGAAAGATCATGGTGGTACGATGACTAGCTATGCATTGGATCGCGAAATCACCAAGTGGCAAATTCAATCCTTGCGCCCGGGCGAGGTTTACCGCTTCCATGTCGTGGCAGCAAATGCGTTTGGAAAAAGTGGCAATGGCCCAGTGCTGTCGACGCTAGCTGCGATGCATCCTGGACTGAGCTATGACAGATCGCCTGAGTATTCTACAATGAAATATCGTCCTCTTATCACTGACGTGCAAGAAACTGCGCTCACAGTCAAGTGGTCACATCTACCAGCCGACATATCTGGGGGTACACCGATTATAGGCTTCAAACTGTACTTGTATGAATACGCTTATCCACTGGTGCATTCGGACGCTGATTACATCAAGGAGGAAGTTCAACATATTGTCATTTCAGCTCAGGGGCAGGATGTCATCAGTGGGACGTTCACGGCCTCGTTTCGAGGATATGAAACATCACACATCGCAGTTGACGCTGATGCTGAAACGCTCAAGACCGAGTTGGAAAATTTACCGAGCATTAATCTCGTCCAAGTCGATTCTATTGCGAATGGATGGAGTGTCTTATTCCTTTCCGAGGCGGGAGACCTTCCATTGATACAAGTCACGACAGGGAGGGTATCAAACGGTGTCAAGATCGCTGTGACGGAGGCCACCAAAGGAGATGCTGCGACCCTTGTTTACGATGGATCTGATATTCCTGGCCAACGAACGTTTGAGGCACTGGATTTGACGCCTGACACGGGTTATGCATTCAAAGTTGCACCGGTCAATGCTGTGGGAGACGGCGTTTTGAGCGCTGCTTCCATTGTCACTATTGCCCGCGCCGGCGCAAGCGCTTCCAGAACGACCGCTTCAGGCAGTTCACTATCAAAAGGGATTGCTGGGTCTATTCAAGAGGAACAGGTGATCACGTTTCTATCCGGTGATTGTATCTCGGATAAATTATTCTTGTCATTCGAGTTAGCGGATCAAACGGGAAACTTATGCGGGTCTTCTGCTGATGAAATGGAAGCGGCGATTGAAGAATTAGGGGCGGGTAACGTGCATGTGTCAAGAGAGGAATCATCCTCGTCTTCTGGCCACAGTGGATATTCGTGGTCGGTGACTTTTCTTTCACGCACGGGCGACGTCCCTTTACTCACGGTTGATAGATCCCAAGTTGGCAATGGCCGAGACGCTTTGGGGATGCTGGGCCTCGATGGAATATATGTGACCGAATTCTTGAAAGGGCAATCAAATGAATTCGTAATCGAGCCCAAAAAGGCATCGGGCGCAGTCATACGAGACCTGTCCTCATATGCTGGTGTGAAAAGTGGTGATGACATCTTTTTCACTGAGCTATGGACGTCCTCTGCATCGGTCATTGACGGGTCGCATACTTGGTACTCAGATGGCGGTGTTAGCTCCTATAATCCGGTCCTCTACATTGAACAAATCATCGCCATCCCTACAGATATTGATACATTCCATCTATCCATGGATACTTCCGAGACTCAACCATTGGGTCGCATTGATGGCACCTACGCCAGGACACAAGATATAACTAGTGTTTCAAAGCTTGCCCTCGAAGTTGCCCTGGCCAAGCTGCCCAATGTTGGAAAAGTCCACGTATCACAAACAAACGCGGATCATGAGTCTACCAAGTTCTTTATTGTCACTTTCAGAGACGTATTTGGTGAATATCCATTGCTGGCTGCCTCTGATCCAAGTATCATGATCTCCCTGAATGATGGTCATATCTCGGCTACGGAAGTTCAAACGCTCACTTTATCGGCGGACAAGCCATTCGTTTACGAGGTTCAAAGTGTATCCATTTCGAGCAATGTAGAATTATTTTACCTTTCATACAAGGCCGGGAGAACGAAGACAATACCATGCAACTTCCAGAGCATTTCCGAAGCCGAGGACGCAGTGTCGTCCATAGAAGCTGAACTCAATTCTTTACCTCATGTGAAAGTCCGTGTAGGCACCGTAGTCACTGGTACTGGTCAAGAAGGCAGCCCTTGGAAATTCAGGATTACTTTTCTTGAACCAGTGGGTCCTCTACCGCTTCTTACTTCGGATAATGCCATTATTGTACAAGAAGTGCAGGGTGGGTCAACACTTGCTGGTTCGGTCGTTCTTTCTTATGAGGGAGAATATAGTGAAGATATTCAATTCGATGCATCCGCAAAGGATATCAAGGACAAGCTTCAAATGCTTAGCACCATTGAAGAAGTCAACGTACGAAAGTACGACATGTACACGGGCTACCAGTGGGTCGTTACTTTCACAGGACAGGCCGGCAATAACCCTCTATTGGTGGCACATAGCAATGTATTCGAAATCCAATCCATACAAACTAGTGGAGGGATACCCACACCGCTGGGTGGGAGCTTCACCCTGTCTTACTTGTCAGAAGAGACGGGCCCACTGCCATTTGACAGTTCAGCGGATTTGATCAAGTCATCTCTCGAATCGCTTTCCTCCATCACTCGCGTTGATGTTAGCCGCGAAATCTTTAATTATGGACAGGCCAAGTGGCTGGTAACATTTCGGCTACCAAACACGCCAGCGCTGTTGATTGTTAATAGCACGAACATATCCGGCACACTGGATGACGCTGTGGTATCAATCGAGGTGGATTCTCTGTCCCCTTCCCTCGTTGCCGCTGTTGGATCACCGCCGATGATTATCGTGGAAGAGAAGGTCCCCGGCTTGCCATCTTACACTGGACATTACAGGGCCAACAGCACTGGGAATTACTCCCTCGCAGTCCTGCACCTCGAGGGTGGTGGTCTGAATGCGAAATATTATGACAATCAGTGGCTGTTAGACGAACCTGTGATTGAGCGTGTTGATCCGACCATAAATTTCAACTGGGGCTCAAATATCGTAACGCAGTTTGGGCGTGACTATGTCAGCATTCGTTGGTGGGGCAAAGTCAGACCGCTGACAAGTGAGCCATACAATTTCTACCTCGATGCAGATGATGGAGTGAGGCTATATGTAGATCACAAGCTTATCATCGACATGTGGGAACCTAATTCAGTCGAGAAGAAGGCGACTGCGGAGCTTACTGCTGGCTCATATCATGATTTGAAGATCGAATACAAAGAGCTCACCGGCGATGCATACGTTCGATTGGAATGGAGCTCACGGTCGCTTCGAAAACAAATCATCCCTCCCTCTCAGCTTTTCTATCCGTCCCATATAGTCGGAAGTCCCTTCCAGACGACTGTTTCTCCTGGTGCTGCGGATTATCCGCACAGCACTTTTATTGACACCGTAGACCAAAATAGATCAGAGGCAGTTGCAGGTGAACGCAGTACTTTTTATCTTCAAGCCAGGGACTCGTCCGGCAACGATAAACTTACGAACGGGGATGACCAGGGTGACATGCAATCACCGGAGGAACAGTTTACGGTCGACATCGTAGCACATAGTGGCTCTGTTTCGGGGATCGTCACGTATTTGGAAAATGGAAAATACCGCGTTGACTATAATGTGCTCAAGGCGGGCTCTTATCAGGTCCATGTCAAGACTGGAGGGACAGATATCTACTGTGGCCTTGGCGAAGAAAACAAATGCTCGCCTTTCATCTTGACAGTTTTGCCGGGCGCCACATTGGCTTCCAACTGCGAGGTCGAAAGCTCGTTCGATCCCGTTGACAGTCTTGTCGAGGCAAGGGCAGGTGATATTGGAAAGGTTTACTTACAGGCGAAGGACGCATTCGGAAATAATCGTATCGTCGGTGGGGACGAAGTCGTTGCAAGGTTCGCAAGTGTGGCCAATCCTGACATCCAGTACCGCGGCAACGTGGTGGACAGGGAGGATGGAACGTACCTTGTCACGTACTCTATTCCTCTTGCCGGTAATTTTCTCGTGTCAGTTACACTAGGAGGAGAATCCGTCCAATATTGTGTTGGTCCTCATGGAGAGAGATGGCATTCTCGTCAATACGATGGAACAAGCGTCTACTCATCTCCTTCATTTTGCTCGTTAGATGATGAATTGTATCTTCATGTCATCCATCGTGAACTGCATGGCGTCAGCACGACGCTAGCCGAAGAGGATGGACTCTCAGTACTTACAAACGCCGTCGTTGGCGTAGAAACAGGATTTATTGTTGAAGCTCGCGATAAGTTTGGAAACTTAAGAACAGGGTCAAGCACACCAAATCTTGGAGCAAGCGGTGATGGAATGTCTGATGCTTTCCTTGTGTCCTTCATTGGGCCGAATGGTAATGCGGTCGTTACCTCTACATCGGTTGAATTCTTGACCTGTTTGGACAGCAGCGTTACTGGCTACTTCCGCATATCGTACGGCGGCAAAGTAACACCGGATATTCCACACGACTTTTCTGCTGCTGCCATGCAAGTGATTCTGTCGTCATTACACGACAGTGGCGCCAATTCATCATCAGTTCAAGTGAGCCGATCAACCGTAAATGGAAATTATCAATGGAAAATTACTTTTGTTGACCATTTGAAGCTCTGGTCGCAATATCCACTCTCTGTCTTGCCAGGCTCTGATGGCTTTCGCGACGTTTCTGACCTTCTATTGGTAGAGAGGCAGCCATCGACTGGAATTTACCCTGTCCGGTTCACACTCTGGGATAAGGGAACTTATGAGCTGAGCGTTTTTTCTGGCTCGACTCTTGTATCTGGCAGCTCGTACACTATCGAAGTGGCGAATGGAGCCCCTCAAGCATCTTCCTCGTCTGCTGATGGAAGAGGATTGGAGACTGGAGTTGCTGGAGAAGAGTCATCTTTTCTAGTACAAGTCAGAGATCAGCGCCAATCTGAAATTCAATCAATCCTCACTTCTGCAGTGGTTATTGACTTCATCCAGGAAGAACAGCGGCTAAAAGTTGTATCAGATATTGGTGAATCGTTTAGAATTGAATTCCGTGGACAAACGACAAGCCTCATTGAAGTTGGTCTATCGACACTTTCCGATGTTGCTGATGCGATAGAAGCACTGCCAACCATCGGCCAAGTCTCTGTTTCATCAGATGGGGTATCATCTATCATTACTAAAGGGGATAATATTGATATTGTGTTCCTAACAGAGCATGGCAACTTGGACTTGTTGACAAGCACTGGGCCCGAAATCATAAGAGAGATGGTGCAGGGAGAAGCGCCCTATCGCGCAGAGAGACAATCCATCTTCTGTAATGCCTTAGGAGGGTACGTTGTGCTTTCCTTCATGGATTCTACGGCGACAATTGAGTTTGATGATGACATTGACACTGTGGCTTCAAAGTTGTCTGCCTTGGTTGGTGAACCTGTTGCCATTGTTAAGTCAGATGACTCTATCGCATCAATTTGTAGCAACGACGCTGCAAAAGTGGTCTTCGTAGACTTTCCATTGACACTTGGCAACCTAGAAGCACTTGATGTTAGCATCAGTGCACTAGAGCCTGCCGACGGATACATGACTGTATTTGGAAATGGAGAGGAAGATCACGGAGCAGTCAACGGAATTAATCTTATCATGGGGTATTACAGGCTCGTATACGAAGGAGAATCGACGATACCGATAAGTGCAGATGCATCAGCAGAGGAGGTGAAGGTGGCATTAGACAATTTACCTTCGATCGGTTCGGTCGGCGTAACAAAAGAAATGTTCGGCCTGCGATTAGGAATGGATGGCCAGAACGTCTACCCTGGAAAAGCGTCATTATTTACCATTTGGACTATCACATTTGCAGATGACAGCAAGGACGGCTGCGAGCCTGGCTTCTGGGATAAATGCCCTGGCAACATTGGTGACTTGCCGTCACTTATGGTTGACCCGACTTTGCTTACCTACGAAATAGGTGCAACGCAGCAACAATTGTCACCCAAGATCAAAATCTTCGAGGTGAAGAAGGGTTCCACGGGGAATACGATTGACAGCGGCAGTCCAGCCGATATTGAGTTCTCTCTTTCGCATAATTTGATACCAGATGTTGGCATCGAATTGCATGAAGTACACACTCTTTCGTGCTCATACTCAACCGAGGCACTGGTGGAGGGCGAGAATGAAGGGTCTTTCGAATTGATTATCTTGAACAAAAATATAATTATCGATGCCCTCACGCCTTTGCACGAGTTGGCGCTCATACTTCTAGAAGCACTCGACTTGACTCATCCTGTAACTACTGCTGGTAGCACTCACGAGACAGTCTGTCATTTTGACCCCTCCGACCCAGTGACGGCAGTATCGAAGCTGACGTTTAGCAGAGAAGATGGGCCGATCCCAAGTCTGTATGTTCGTTCAGAACAAAGTGTCATGGTTGCCGTGGACAACCTTATCAATGCCGTGGACTCGGTCAAATACTTGGGTGGTGGACGCTACAACGTCACATACACACCAACTGTCAGCGGTCATTATTCTGCATCAATAAAAGTGAATGATAAATCAATCTGGTCGGATATCTCTACAGGGGTGTTTGTTGATCCTGCTGATGCAAGTGCCCACTATTGCACTCATGACTCCGATCTGGTTGCCGTAACTGGAAAAGAGGAATCATTTGATGTCGTCGCTCGTGATCGTTTCGGAAACAAGCTGTCGTCTACCATGACAAATGGTACTTCACTTGTGCTTAGCCTCAACGGAGTCTCTGATGCATGCATCGGTTCCCCCCGTAACGATCGTCCGAACGTATTGGTCGAAGTGCTGGAGACAGGTCATCCGGATGGACATTACAAGGTAGCGTACACTCCGATCTTGGCAGGTACATACGAGTCCTCAATCATGCTGCGGTCTCGGGGAGGCTTATTGGCGACGTACTTCAAGAACCAAGACTTCACAGAACCTGTTTACGGTAATGATTATCACAATTCTATACCCTACCACGAGACTCCATGGTGTGCGGTTGACAAACCTGTTTGCGATTCGACACGCCTAGACACCGACATATCATTTGACTGGGGATTCGATTCTCCGGTCTTGTCGGATCCGTCGTTCCCAATGGATTCATTTTCCGCACGCTGGGAAGGGGAAATCAAAGTGGACAAGACAGATAACTACACATTCTCTTGTCTCTTCAATGGTGGTATTCGACTCACTGTTGGGGGACGTGTTTTGATTGATAGCCTTATTGATACAAATACCGAGTCTTTGTCATCGACGCCTGTAATTCTGAAAGACGGTGTTTTCCATTCGATAAAGGTCGAGTATGTCCACTTTACAGACGAGGCTAGAATGCAACTGTTTTGGAGATCATCATCCATGCCAAGACAAAATGTGCCATCCCATACATTTTATTATACCAGGCATATTGGTGGATCGTCCCTTAGTCCATTTTCAATTCACGTCTCTCCTGGAGAAATCGATACATCAAGCTCCGCGGAGGGAGATGGTCTCTTATCTTGTGTAGCCATGGCAGAATGCAGTTTTGTAATCCAAACGAAGGACGCCAATCACAATAACAGGTATACGTATGGATCTGATCCCGGCTTTGAGATTGACCTCCGTGGCAACAGTGGCTGGGCAGCAGAGGGACGCGTCAATGGGGTGGTAACACTTTCGTCGCCAGTCGTAGTATCTGGTGCTACTGTGACAAGCAACGATTGGATATACATCGGAGAGGCAGATGCTTTTCATCTCTCGTCTCGTCTTGCAACCAAGTCAAACTTCATGGGGATTCTACTACGTGGAGATAACATCGCTATCGACGGCATCATGTACACCGTTTCTCCTACCGGCAAATTTGATGCCACAAGCATCCCACTGCTCTCGCCATATTTAGGCCCGACAAAGCAAGTCGCTGTCTTCAAGGCAAGTAAAGTTTGCCAAAGTGGCACCCACACCGTCAGGTATTCACCGTCAGTTCGTGGATCGTACTTGATGGATGTCAGGCTTCCAACTGTAAAAGAAGTGCAACGGGTGACCACGTCTACTCATTCACATTCCTCGCTTTCTGGCGCCTTCACTCTGACGTATCACGGAGAAGTGGAGGCAGCTCCGCTTGCATCTGGGAGTATTGAGTTTGATGCCAGCAGTGATGAATTCAGAATGGCTCTGGAATCGATCGAGACTATTGGATCAGTTGACGTATCTCGTCATGAGTGCGATTATCCATCAATATCTTGCTCTTGGGATGTGACCTTCTTGTCCCTGGAAGGAGATGTGCACATGCTAGTATCAAGTAAGATTCACCTTGGTGGTGAGGTGTCTGAGATCAAAGTGGATGAGATTGTGCAGGGACGACGGCCAAAATCAATCGATGGGTTTCCGCGTACGATAGCTGTCTCTCCAGGAGAGACGAGTCCTTCTCGGACTACTGCTTACGGCAAGGGACTTGTGTCAGTAACGGCCGGAGATAGAGCCACATTTGTTATTCAACCAAAAGATTCGTTTGGCAATGACAGACTGGCGGATCAGAAGGAAGACTTGTTCGGGGTCTTCATTTTCCCTGAGCAAGCCAATGTGGACGGCTTATTTCCCATTACGAAAGGGACACTCAATCGAGCAAATGAGGGTTTCTTCATGGTGGAGTACACTCCGAAAACAAGTGGTTGGCACACTGTTGCCGTGGTTCAAGCAGTTTCTTCCAAGCGACAGCAGATAACAACTGGATATACCAGCAAATCAAGAGGTGGGGCATTTACTATCGAGCTTGGGAATTTATCCACCCTCCCAATATCATGGGACGCCAACGAGGAAGCACTGAAGAATGCGCTAGATTTGTCAATGGAAGGCATCTCGTCGTTCGACGTACAGAAGCATACTCATGGGCTATTCAACTTTAAATACGTCATTTCGTATGTGTCGTTACTAGGTGATGTACCCGATTTTAGTGTCGACACATCCAACATCATCGGTAGCACGATTGAGTGGGATATCGCTTCGTTGTCGCTTGGAAAATTTGCGCACATCAAAGTTGATGACGAACCAAATTACGAGATCCAATCTATAAATTTGAAAGTCATTGACCAATCAATGCTTGATGGGGCCAAATTTTCTTTGACGTTCATGGGACAAAGAACTGATCCAATACCTTGGAATGCAAATGTCAACGAATTGAAGCAGAAGCTGGAAGTGCTTAGCACTGTTGGAGACATTATTGTATCTCTTGAAGCGGATGAAATTAACCGATTGTGGAAAGTTACATTCAACCCGTACGAAGGGAAGTCGCCGAATAGCTTAGTCAATTTCGGTAACTTATCTCCCCTTCAAACGAGCTTGACTGACGCAAGCATATATGTTGAGGTGGAGACTATTGAAGACGGCAGCAGCCCCTATCGAGTTTGGGTTAAGCCTTCAGGAACTGCCTCGAGCAAGATAACGGCGTATGATCATGGTGGTGTGCCTCACTTCGAGGGGCTGACCACGGGCGTGTACAAAACCGACTCGCATTTCTTTGTGCAATCGAGAGATGAGTTCTCGAACGCAATCCAAGATGGTCCGTTGAAAGAGGTCCAAATAATTCAGACATCATCCTCTTCCCAAATAGGCGGATTCTTTGAGATATCTATGTACGGGAAGACAGTCCGCATCGAAGCATCTGCCTTTACAAGTGAACTCGAGAAGCACCTGCAGTCGATTCCAGGAATAGGATCGGTGACAGTAACGTCCAACTCTGCAAAAGACTTGGTCGTTGGAAAAACTATTTCAGTCACCAAAGGTCTCTCCGTTGTCACTCCCAGCGTAATGCTATCCGAATTTACTATTGGGGACTGGATACGGATTGGAGATCAAGATGGAGGTCAACTGTTTTCGATTACAGACATGGCCGAGGTGACGCCATTCACTATAACCTTGTCATCGCCATATTTGGGTAAATCAGACCCATCGGCTAAGATTTATCAGCATGGATTGCCTCATAATCGACTGGGCTATCAATACATTGTGTCGTTTGATGCAGTACTTGGAGATTTGCCGTCGCTAACTGTCGACGGAGCGCTGTTAGATGGTGACAATGCCAACGTGGGAATCGTGTCCTGCGACTGGAATATTCACCAGAGGCTTGACATTCTCCCAACAAGTGTCGTGTCTATTGGTGGCTATTTCTATCTTGTGTACAAGAACGAGCAAACGCAAGTTCTCAGTGTTGATGTTTCAGCGGAGGAATTGCAAAATGCGATTGTAACTGATATCGCCGCTATCGAAACGGTACTCGTTACTCATTTGGACGATTCCGATTCATTTGCGATACACCTCATGTCTTTTGAGGGTGATGCTGAGCTATTTTTTGTGGAGGGCCATATGCTAATTGGTGGCACTATTGTTATGACACCCACTTGCCCCGTAGATTCCTACGACCGGCCTTTGTATAGTGTCGAGTCTGTTGCTGGTCGCCGTGGCGATGATTTTGTGATCACCCTCGACGGATCCGCAAACACAACAGTCCTTGGAACCATAGAGAACATCGAGGGTGGACGTTATTTGGCAACTTACAATCCTCCACGAGTGGGTACATATTCATTATCAATCCAAGCCGCTCATGCTGGTGGCCTGGCTGGTGAATACTACAACAATCGTTGGCTTTACGGATCGCCTACACTGACTCGAGTTGATGAGTCAATTGATTTTCAGTGGAATAATAATGAGACTGTCACAACCACTGGAAAAGACTTTATCAGTATTCGATGGACTGGTTATATCAAACCCGTATTCGATGAAATTTACACTTTCACGGCACATGTCAACGATGCTTTAAGGTTGTGGGTCGGGAGTGAGCTGCTCATTGATGAATTTGAGCATGAGGTTAATGATACCGATAAGTACGTTGTATTCTCAGCCACCACAATAGATATTCTCAAGGCAGATCAACTTGTTGAGATCAAAGTCGAATTTCGCGAGAACCGTGGACAAGGGATGATAAAGTTATTCTGGGAAAGTATCTCTCAACCATTTGCCATTATCGATCAGCCCCGTATGTATTATAATGCGAGTCACATTCACGGATCGCCATTTCGAGTGTCGCCCCAAGCCATCAAACCATCCAGCCCTACGCTCTGTAGTGTTGAGATTGCAGGATGGAACTCTCTCAGAATTAGCTGGGCTCCTCCCGGAGACGATGGAGGAATCCACTCCAATACGTATCTCGTGGAATCATGGGACGCCAGTAATTACGGCACCACAGAGAAACAGCAGTTGCGTACGCCTATCACTGGGGAGATGTATTTTGTCAGCTTTAATTCTCATCAAATCAAGATCCCCGTCGGAGCATCCGCTCTTGAGGTAGAGAAACTCATACAGAGTATCCCGATTATCGGCGATGTCAAAGTTCTGAAATCAATCGAAGGAGAAGTAAATGTCTACGACGTTGAATTCCTTACAAACAATGCGCCAATCCCCACAATTAACATTGACACGCTCGCGGCAACCCCAGAATCAGAGAGAAGCCAATTCTGCGTTTGCGCCAAAGGCAGTGAGACCTGCGCTTCCTCTGGTTCTCAATCGATGAGTTGCAATCCAGATGCATCACGAGAAGGCTCCGTCAACACAGACAGCTACGAGGTTGAAGTAGCGAATAACGCGTCAATTTTCTCATACACCATTGGCGGTTTGGATCAGACATCCGATATACTGGATGGTTTTGGAGTCCGAGTCTCGGCAAAGAACACCCAAGGCCTCAGCATACCTTGTCCGTCTTTGTTTTTGAAGCCATACAGTCCGCCATTGCCGCCCGCAGTTATTGAGCTTGAGCGTGTTGCGTCCAATCCTTCAAGCCTTGCCGTACATTTCACATCGGTGACAAGCCCTCATGACAAAGGCTCTATAGTCAGTTCGTACATCGTTGAATGGTCAACGCTGGACACCTTTTCAAGTGGGTCTGTGAGAAATGCAACGCTTGACGCTGATTCGGTCCCCAGCGAAAGACTTCCATCATACAATAGTGTGGATGAAGAATTCAACTATTTCTTGATAGAAGGATTGAACCCGGGTGTTGAGTACTTCGTCCGAATATCAGCAGTAAACAAAGCTGGAGCCGGTCCTACTTCACGCTCACGCCCATTATCCTTAGCCCCCGGCTCCAAACCAACCGATATCGATGATCAGAATGGTGTGATTATCTCAACCATGGCGGTGGATACTGCAAACATTACGGTAGAAGAATCGTCATCTTCACTCCTCGTGTCCTGGCGCTCACCCTTTAGCGAAAATGGCTTTGGTATTTCGAAGTACCTCATTGAGTATTGGGTGGAGTCCGGCGTTGACGAAGTTCAAGAAATTGTCCTCCAGTCTGAAAATGGATTGCCTGCACGGGGGACGTTTGCTTTAGGTTATGGTGATGAGAAGACTTCCAGCCTAAGTGTTGATTCATCTGGTGATGTCGTCAAAGCGGCACTTGAGAGCCTGAATACTATTAGAGAGGTGAATGTGTGGCGGTCAGGTGAAAATCCTGAATACAAGTGGACTGTAACTTTTGTGTCACCATCCATTAGGGGATATTTACTTCGTATGGAAGATTCAACTGAAATGAGCGATTCCTCTGGCGACAGTCCCATCATACAGATAAATGTGTTGACCCCAGGAGTACTGCCCATCGGGTACATGACAAAAGTGGTCACAGTGGTCAATCAATCGCAAAAGCACTACAGCTATATTCTGACCGGTCTGACCTCGGGACAGCCCTACAGTGTGCAAGTATCTGCGGCCAACGAGCTTGGATATGGCCGTCCACAAACCTCGATTCCTCGTGAGTTAGCTCCTCCTGTTCAAAAACCGTCAAGTCCTACGAATGTCAATCTTTCCGTTGCGTCGAGTCAGTCACTTGAGATTATCTTCTCAAGGCCGAAAAGCGACGGCGGTGAAACTATCTCTCTCTATCGCATAGAATGGGACCCCAAAGAGACATTCGACAGTCTCAATAACTCGCCGATAGGTTCGTACACCCTAGTATCAGGATGTGAGCCGTGTAAGCATGAGTTGACAGGACTAGTGAAGGGCCTGAATTATTACGTACGCGTCTACGCATACAATTCATATGGCTATTCAGTTGAACCTGGTTTACCAACACCACGATATCTATCTCCCAAGACAACACCCGATCCTCCCAGATATTTGCACCTGTCACCTAAATCGGACACAGAAATTGAAGTTTCCTTCCCTCGTGAGGTGAACGATGACGGTGGCGCGCCCGTGACGAAGTATAAAATCGAATGGAACCTGATGGGATACTTTGCTGGAATGCAATCGATGAACACTGATCATATATCGTTGTTATACTCGCAGCATAACGTTCAGTCCATCACTCTATCAGCCGAAGATGATGACTTAGGAGGGACGTTTCGGATCGCGTTTGGAGGGCATGCAACTGACGAGGTATCTGTAAAATCAACTGCCCACGAAATGAAGCGTGCTTTAGAGTCTCTGCCAACAGTGGGAACTGTCGTCGTTTCTCGTGAGTATATACCGAATGGAGTTACTTGGGCAGTTACATTTTTGATCAATCACGGCAACGACGATCGATATGGCCCTGGCCCGATCGAGTCCCTGACAGTAAGCGTCGATCCTACTGACTTACCAAACATGTTTGCAACTTTTATTTTGGGAAGCACTGGATCGTCATTGATCGGAACGGGAGCTAGAATTGCCGTGAAGGAGGAGGTAACTGCATTCAAGGGCTACGAGCAGCAGACTTTGACTATGCAATGTGGCACATCGAATGGGATTCTTAGTGGTCATTTCTCGCTTACTTTTGAAGGTGCCAGAACAAAGGATATTCTCAATAATGCTACGGCAAAGGATCTGAAGCTCGAGCTCGAAAGCATTGCGTCTCTTGGCAAGGTGCAAATTTCTCGACGTAAAATACACGGCAAGATGAACTCGTTTCAGTGGTCGATCATATTCCTTGATCGTCTCGGCAATGTCCCGATGCTTGTTGTACATGATCAGCTGATATGTTCGGATGGATCAAGCACTCCTCTGATTTTTGTAACAGAAACTTCACAAAGTGTCTTACCCCGTATGGATGGTTTATACGCTGGGAATGTCGAATTGAAAGCTGCTGACTTTGTTGGCCACAATGAAATCGTCCATTTAGTCGGCGGTCTGAGGCGAGGTATGCCATACCATTTTAGAGTATCTGCATACAATGGTGCCGGCAAGACATACGGCAAATCACAGTACTGTATGCCGTCCACACTAACTCCAGTGGATAGACCTGATCCACCAATATTTGTAGAGATGTCTTCCATTGACAATACAACCATTCAAATAAAGTGGGATGCTGCACTTGCCAAAGGGGGGTCGCATAATATTCTCCAATACAAGGTCGAGTTGGCCGAGAAGGCTGGAGGTGTTGAGGTTCATGTTCAAAGCTTTGATGTTACAAACACACAAGAAATCCAAGAGATTATTCTCGAGTCATCAGCGGATGATATGGAAGGTCACATCACTGTACAATTTATGGGTGAATTTTCGTCACCTATTAATACAGCTTCAGACGCTAGTGATGTAAAGCAAGCTTTAGAAGGATTATCAACAATCGGGACAGTCGATGTGTCAATATTCACTCACACGCAAGATTCAATGTCAGTGTATGGCCGACGTTGGGTGATCACCTTCACATCGCTAAATGGTAATTTACCGTTCTTGTTAGTAGACACAGGCTCTGGTCCGTCATCAACGATGGCCACTGGGGGTACACTCCTTGGAAGTTCGTCAATCGCAAGAGTTCAAACAGTGCTAGATGGAGGATTGCATACAAGTTTCATCACACCATCGACATTATCACCAAAGAAGACATACATATCTAGAGTTCAGGCATTCAACGGCCATAGCTGGAGTGACCCAGCAACATCTCGGTATTCCATCTCACCAACAAAAGTGGCACCGTCCCCACCTCGGGAGGTTCGTGTTAATGTCTTGTCTGATACAACACTGGGGGTATCCTGGGTTCGGCCACTATTTTCAGGTGGCGATCCAATTGCATCGTACAGAGTCGAGTGGGATTCAGACTCTTTATTTGACCACTCGAGTCAGCTAGTTCCCGCGATGCCAGGCAAGGAGAGTTATTTCTCCGTGATAACGAATCTAGGTCCGAATGAATCATTCTATGTGAGAGTGTTGTCATATAGTGCTATGGGGTTTAGTGAACCAAGAATAGCTCTACCGTTACTATCAAACTCAGAAACGATATCAATTTCTCTCATTGCATCGAATGCCATCGAATTGACAGAAACATTTGCCCTTGAGTACTCGACGAGCGATGGATTTTCACGAGTTACTGATAGCATTAGTGTTTTTGCGACGCCAAACGAAATTGCCGATGAGCTCAATCAATTTGCTCATGTCTCTGTGGATAGAGAGGATCATTCTTCCATTTTTGATTCCTCTGGTATAGAGACCAATGTGTTCTCTATTTTGTATCGTATCACATTTTTCTGTGACAAAAGCATTACTCTTTTTGTTGTGGATGATAATTTGGGAGAGATTGTAGCAACAATCATTTAAATAAGTAAATCTAAACCATCAATTCATTTGCATGCTATCATATTGGTCTTTCTTATAATTGTATCAAAAGTGAATTATATTTGGACAACTATGATGTTATGTTAAATTAGGACTCTCTAACTTTATTCATTTTTGCAAGAGCTAATCTCGCTTTTTCACGTTTCTAAATTGTACGCAGCATTTCACATTATGTAAAACCAAAATTGAGAGATCTACACTCTAAGCATTACTTTACTATTTTTTTTCTATTATAACATATTAGCAGTTAACCATTATTTTGACCAATGATACTTTAAGTTAGTAATGCTGAACATAATTCAAAATCGGATTATTAATATCCAAAACTCAAACGATCCATGTTGTGTTTGTTTGTGCGTGCAACCTAGCTATTATTTTTTATCATCATGCCGAGAATGATGTTCTGGCTTCGAATGATGTTCTGGCTTCGAATGATGCACTGGTTTCGAATGATGCACTGGCTTCGAATGATGCACTGGCTTCGAATGATGCACTGGCTTCTTCTTATCCTTCGCACTACTACCTTTGGTTGGAGGAGGAGGTGGTGGTGGTGGTGGGATTTCAGCCCGCACGGGGCTCATGGTGGGGGCAGTCGACGAGGGAGGTAAGGTTGGTGCATCCGTGGGAGGTAATGTTGGACTTGACGAGGGTGAATCCGTTGCACATAATTCATCAGCGGGGTGGAAGTAACAGAGAACACCCGACCAGATGGTGGTGTTGCGATCCTCGTTATCGTCATCGTCGTCATCGTCCGCACCGGAGGGTTTCTCCTGGGGTGTACCGTCACCGTTAGCGTCCGTATTGTTCTCTGACATGCCAAGAAGATGAAATAACGACGACTCCGATTGATGAATCAACGAGGCGTCATACATCTCATGAGCTCGGACGGACGACCCACGGTCATCTTCACCAACATTAATTGGTGACGACCCCATGAAGGCCATGGACAGGAGGAGTAGGAGGGATGCTGTAGCACCAACGCGGACCCAAGTGCTAGGACGACGGCGCGAAGAAGCATCAACCTCCTCGTCAATCGCCTCGAGATCGATCGCACCGTAGTTTGTCATCTCTTATCAATCCCAAGTTTGGTCAACGTGTTCGGAGGGTGAATCGTACCAAATTCAAAAACAATGACACCCTATGATACCTAGATACGTACTGGACGATAAGTATCTAGATCACGATATTGTGCAGACTTTACGACCGCCCGGAGGAATCAGGGCGTTGGCAATAGTGGTGAGTAGTCGTCCATTGAATTATCAATGAGAGTAGATGAGTCACAGGTGAAGGTGCCCACTCGTAGCCAAAGGCTCGTGGCAAAGTGTCCGTTAGCTTGAGTGAATGTCTGTATGTCATCATCTTGCTAACGACCTCCTATTTTTTTTGGTATATTCTGCATATCATTCACCGACCACCATTTGGATAACAATGAATGACAAGGTTAGTAATAGCCCAAAACTAATTATTAAATGTCATCATCAAGGAAGGTTCCCAAAACAGTCCTCGGAAATCACATCGAAGAATGGGATCTCGCAAAAATCCCAGGCAGACCCAAGGCTGGACGATGGACTGGTAAAGATGATCAATTATGGCGTTGCCGGAGGCTTAAAAAATTCGAGGCATCATTATTATCCACACTTCCCCACGGTGCATGCTTCGTCGATGCTGGTGCGCACTTTGGTGACACTATAGTGACGATGGCATTATATGCACGTGATACATTGCACCGAGAGGATATACGCTTTGTGGCATTTGAGCCTAATCCGATCAAGGCATGCTTTATTGAACATGTTGCCAAGATGAATGGTTTTGATAATTCTGATATATTTCGTGTGATATGTTGTGTCCTTGGTGATAAGACAATAATCAATGGTGCCATGGTACGAAAGAATCGTACGAAAGAAAAGAATTGGTGTGAGTTTGATGGTCGGACATCATACTCACTGGTTTCGTCGCCGTCGGAGGAGGATGAGGGAGATGCTGGTGCAGATTGCTTGGATGATACAAGTCAGGGTGGCAAATCTACTCCTGGTGATGACGTTGATGACGAATCGTCGTCGTGTTCGTCAGCACCACTGTCCCTCCTTGACATACATCGATTGGATGACTATTTTGATCTGATACACCCACTTGGTTTCTTACACATTGATGTGGAAGGGTGGGAGGCACGAGTTATTGATGGTGCATGCTCCTTGCTATCCACCAACGATGCTTCTGTTGGAACTACCTTGCAGTGTTGTTATGTTGTGGCAGAAACATTTAGCAAGAAGGAGGCTCGACGACGGGGACCAGGATTCTCAGAAACTCACGAGGAAGATATACTGGATGCAATGAGTCCATTCTCATTTACTAGAGGAGATGATGTTGTTGATACGGAAAGAAATTTGTTTTTTGCAAGACGTGCGAATTGTTGCGATTCAATACTGAGATAACAACTTTGAAAACAGATTAATCTGACCACAGATCATCATTGCGGTATTCTCGATTTCTTTATTTACATATTCAACCAAAAACATTGGTATCTGTAGTAGTAGCAGCAGTCATTGGATCGAAACTCAGTGTCCACAGCAGCACAATAAGCATGGACGCTACACCGGCTAATATTAATTTAGATCCGTTCGACAGTCCGTTGCCATATCCTCCCTCCTCCTCTACTGATGCTATATTATTATTATTTCCACCGCGACTACTCCCAGCCTTTTCGTCAATGGTTGGCGCATCAACATCATAACCAAAATCTTCATTCTCCCACCCCAAGAATCGTTTTGCCGCCGCACGGTCTACCTCGGATCTCGCAGCATCATTCGGAGCAGCGATTCGTACACCAGGTAATATAGTACGTAATCGTAATTCCCGTCGAAGTGCACTCCCGTACTCGTTCTTTGCCCTCGTTATGACATTTGTATCAATAGTCGGGTTCGAAAGCTGTAATGACTCTGCCTGTCGCAATTCGACCAAGGCAGTTGATCGACGAGTTGCGGCATTCGTTACGGCATTGATACGATATTGCAGCAGTGCAAATAGTATAGCAATGATGGTGAATGATACTGTTGCTTCAATATTTAGGACCGGTTCGAAAACTCCCGGAGTTATGACGGTGGATGGATCAAAGTATAGACTTGAACTTGTGGTGCTAGCAGCAGTGGTATCGTCAATGAGCGCGGCGAGGGTGGTGGTTGTTTTGAGAGCATGTCGGTGAGCAGTTGAGTAAAATGATGAAACAACAAAGCTATTGTTGTCACTCGCGACGAAGGTGGTGGTCGTCCTACTCCTCATGCTGCAAATCATTGCCTTCGTTCGCCGCGTCCACGACAGCGCGCTTTCCGGACCAGCTCAAACGAGCTCTTGAGATTCGCTTGCTTGGTCACTCTCCCCGCCCCGTCTACATAATATGTCGCTCCTACTCCCATGGTGTCTTCTTCTATTGGCATCCTTGACGGTCGAGGACGTTGCTTCGGCATTCCGTTCTCCTTCTTCTTGTCCCATAATTGCTGTACGACCAGCAACTCCGTCACGCCCAATTCATTGTCGAAAATACAATGCCCTCCAATTGATGTCATCTTCAATCGACCATAATATCAGTGACAAGAGGAGGGCATTCCTCCTGTCATCATCTCGGCTATTCTTGCCATCGGTTGCTGCATTATTATCTTCGCCCGAGGTCACGAATGCGGCCTCGT